>LNFM01000036.1_pt1 | contig 117443 bp, 112 predicted proteins | sample 596031 | NCBI WGS metagenome assembly LNFM01 (sample SAMN04254537, study PRJNA301005) | activated carbon metagenome | isolation source: dual media filters at the Ann Arbor, Michigan drinking water treatment plant | place: USA: Ann Arbor | reverse complement strand
TGCTGATCATCGCCGAGGAAGTCGAAGGCGAAGCGCTGGCGACCCTGGTCGTCAACAACATCCGCGGCATCCTGAAGACCTGCGCCGTCAAGGCCCCGGGCTTCGGCGACCGTCGCAAGGCCATGCTCGAAGACATCGCCATCCTCACCGGCGGTACGGTGATTGCCGAGGAAGTCGGCCTGTCGCTGGAGAAAGTCACGCTGGCTGAACTGGGCCAGGCCAAGCGCATCGAGGTGGGCAAGGAAGAAACCACCATCATCGACGGCAACGGCGACCAGAAATCGATCGAAGGGCGCGTCAAGCAGATCCGCACCCAGATCGAGGAAGCCACCAGCGACTACGACCGCGAGAAGCTGCAGGAACGTGTGGCCAAGCTGGCCGGCGGTGTTGCGCTGATCAAGGTGGGTGCCGCGACCGAGCTGGAAATGAAAGAGAAGAAAGCCCGCGTCGAAGACGCGCTGCACGCCACGCGTGCCGCCGTTGAAGAAGGCATTGTTGCCGGCGGCGGCGTTGCACTGATCCGCGCCCGTCTGGGCATCGGCAAACTGAAAGGCGACAACGCCGATCAGGAAGCCGGCATCAAGATCGTGCTGCGCGCCGTGGAAGAGCCGCTGCGCCAGATCGCGGTGGTGGTGAACAAGGTCGTCGAAGGCAAAGGCAACGTCGGCTACAACGCCGCGACCGGCGAATACGGCGACCTGGTGGAAATGGGCGTGCTTGATCCGACCAAAGTCACGCGCTGCGCACTGCAGAACGCGGCTTCGATCGCCGGCCTGATCCTGACCACCGCTGCAATGGTGGCCGAGCAGCCGAAGGAAGACAGTCACGCCGGCCATGGTCACGGTGGCATGGGTGACATGGGCGGGATGGGAATGTAACTCGCAACGCGAGTTACATTCCCTGCGGGAAGATAATCGAGCAGGGGAAACCCAGGTTTCCCCTGAACCCCCTTCCTTGCAGAATGAGAAGCCCCGCGAAAGCGGGGCTTCTTTATTTGGGGCTGCGCGAATTACATACCCCAAGGCTGGACGGGCAGGAGGGAGCCGAAGGTTCCCTCCCAGCCCCCCCTCCTTGTGGTGGCATCAAAAGAAACCCCGCTTCGGCGGGGTTTCTTTTTGGGCGGTTACAATGCGGCGGTCCGCACAAACCGGAAACCTTGGCCATGCCTGTTGAAATCGTCCTGCTGTCGATGCTGCTCGCGCTGGTGCAGGTGGCGCTGTACCTGTTTCTCGGGCGCGGCGCGATGTGGGTGTTCGGCGGCGCGAAGCGCGACCAGAACTTTATTTATCAACTGTTCAAAAAAGGCACCGACCCGCTGATCAAGGCAACGCGCCTGATCACGCCGAAGTTCGTGCTCGACAAACATCTGCCCTTTGTCACCATCCTGCTGCTGGTGTGGATCGGGCTTGCGGTGATCCATTTTCGCCGTGTCGCATGCGTCGCGCAGCAGCTTTCCTGCTGACGTATAGCCTTGACGCAAAACGGTTTTGCGGTTTAAATAGCGCCCTTTCGTCCGCCGGACCGGCCGACGAAATCCCTTCCGCAGCAGTTCCAGCAGCCCTCCGCAGCACGGGGCCGGGTAGCTCAGTTGGTAGAGCAGAGGATTGAAAATCCTTGTGTCGGCGGTTCAATTCCGTCCCCGGCCACCACCCCATTGTGTTTCTGTTACTCCATCCCGTCGGCGCCATCCGCCCATGATTGACATTTGTTGATCATTAGCCAAAGCTGCAGACCGCGTGCGCTGAGCAGCGCGGTCTGCGGTTTCAGCGAGGGTCAAAAAAAGCGCGCCCGAGCGCGCAGCACAAGCTGATCGTTAATCCCCGAGGAGGATATGAATGGATCACCCCGTAAGAAACGCCGTTGTATTCGGCAAAGCCTGCCTGCTTGCAGTTGCAGGGATGTCCTTCATGCCCGTGCCGCAGGTGATGGCCGCCGATGCCGTCAAGAGCTACCCCAACCGGCCGATCCGCATGTTGATGCCAAACGCGCCGGGCAGTTCCACCGATGCCCTCGGCCGGGTCGTCGCCACCAAGCTGGGCGAAGTGCTGGGCCAGCAGGTCGTGGTCGACAACCGCTCCGGCGCGGGCGGTGTGCTCGGCATGGAGATCGCAAAGAACGCCAACCCTGACGGGTACACGCTGATCTCGGCCTCCACTGCGGCGATGACCATCGCGCCGCACCTTCACAAGAAATTGCCCTACGATCCGCTGAAGGATTTTGCCTTTCTGTCGCTGTTTGCGGTGACGCCCAATGTGCTGGTGGTCAATCCGGGCTTGCCGGTGAAGTCGGTCAAGGACCTGATTGATTTTGCCAAGGCGAAGGCGGGGCAGCTCAACATGGGCTCCGCGGGTTCCGGCTCGCAGAGCCATCTCGCCGGGGTGCTGTTGCAGACCATGGGCCAGTTTGAGTCCCTGCATGTGCCGTACAAGGGCGGGGCTTCCACTGCCGCGGTCGCGGCGGGTGAATCGCACTGGTCGATCAATCCGGCACCTTCGGTGCAGGGCCTGGTCAAGGCGGGGCGGCTGCGCGCGATCGGGCATACGCTGCCCAGGCGCACGGCGATGCTTGGCGACATGCCGGCGATCGCGGAAACCGTGCCGGGCTATCAATACGGCGGCTGGCAGGGCCTGCTGGCGCCGCGGGCCACGCCGAAACCGATCCTCGACAAGCTGCGCGACGGCCTGATGAAGACGATGAGCCTGCAGGAAGTCCGCGACGCGCTGAACAAGCAGGGTGCGGAGGTGTTGACCAACACGCCCGAGGAGTTCCAGAAGTTCGTGCAGGAAGAGCTGAAGAAGTTCGGGCCCGTGGTCAAGATGGCGGGCCTGAAGGTCGAATAGCGCTTGCACATCGCGTTACGGAATGGTAGCGGGAGTGACGGCGTGAGGCCGCGTGGTTGATCGGCCGCATGAGGCCGGCATGAGCACCGGTATCCTCTCGCAAGTGCGCGTCCTCGACATGACCGAAGGCGTGGCCGGTCCCTACGCCGCCACGCTGCTTGGCGACATGGGTGCGGACGTGGTCAAGGTCGAGCGCCGCGAGGGCGACTGGCAGCGCAGTGCGGGCCGCGGCGAGCCCGGCCGCTTCGGCAACCCCCAGTTCATCGCACTCAACCGCAACAAGCGCGACATCGGCATTGATCTCAATGCCGCAGGCGGGCGTGCCATTGTCGAGCGCCTGGTTACGCGCGCCGATGTCGTGATCTCCAACTACCGCGCCGGCGTGATGGCCAGGCTGGGTTTTGATTACGGGCGCTGCAAGGCGCTGAAACCCGACATCATCTACTGCACGATTTCCGGTTTTGGCCAGGGCGGTGCCCATGCCCGGCTGCCGGCCAGCGACACCATCATGCAGGCGGTGAGTGGCGTGATGAGTGTGGTCGGTGAAGCGGACGGCGCGCCGCTGCGTGTCGGTTTTCCGCTGATCGACATCACGGCGGCCAATTCCGCGGCGCAGTCGGTGCTGCTCGCCCTGTATGGCCGGCTGACCGGTCAGGGCGGCGCCTGCATTGATGTCAGCCTGATGGCGGCTGCGGCCTCGCTGATGTGCGGCGGCTTCACCGAATATCTGTCCACCGGCCGGCTGCCGCCGCGCCAGGGCAGCCAGAACAGCCTGCTGTCGCCCGCGGGCGCCTTTGAAGTCGCCGGCGGCCGCTTCATCACCATCGCCGTGCTGCGTGACTCGCACTGGCAAAAATTCTGCGCCGCGCTTGAACTCGGGCAGCTTGCCGGTGATCGCCGTTTCGACAGCAACGCAGGCCGCGTCCAGCACCGCGCCGAATTACACGCGGTCATCGTGCCGCTGCTCAAATCACGGCCCGCGGAATACTGGCTGGAGCGCCTGCGCCAGGCGGACATCCTCTGCGGCCCGATCAACAGCGTGGCGGATGTACTCGCCGATCCGGCACTGGCTGCCTGCCTTCCGCTGCTCGACACGGGTCTGCCGTCTGCGGCGCCGGTGATGGGTGGCCCGATCCGCTACAACGGCGAATTTTTCACGGCTACGCGACCCGCGCCGGCCAAAGGCCAGCATACCCGGGAGGTATTGGCCGAGCTGGGTTATGCCGCGGGCGAGATCGACGGCTTTCTGCGCAGCGGCAGCGCCTTTGTCGAGTCGCGGTAAGCGCAGCGGGGTTACGCAGGGACATAAGGCCCACGGCCGGGTGCGGCGCTGACGCTACAATCGGTTTCATGGATCCGTGCCATTCAAAAAGCCTCAGGGCCATTCCGGTGTTTCCGTGGTGACCGTGAACATCGGCGCGTTGTTGGAGCAGGGCCTCACACTGCATCGGCGCAACGATCCTGCCGGAGCCCAGGCGCGGTTTGAGCAGATCATCACCGCCGATCCGGAACATACCGAAGCCCTGCATGCGCTGGGTGTGATCAGCGCGCAGGGTGGAAATCCGGCGCAGGCGCTCGATTATTTCGACCGCGCCATCGCAAGTGATCCCGGACATGTGATGGCGCATTTCAACCGCGGCATTGCACTGATGGAGCTGCGGCGCGTGGACGAGGCCATCGCCAGCTATGAGCGCGTGCTCGAAATCCGGCCCGGGTTCGACAAGGCGCGGACCAATCTGCGGGTGGCAATGAAACGCGCCGGCCGTTCTCCTGAAACCGCCAGAGCATTGGCTCTTGCCTCCGGCTGGACCGCGGCAGCCTGCCAGCAGCATGGCGTGAAGCTGCTCGACGCCGGCAAAGCGGAGGAGGCGCTGGCATTTTTTGATCTTGCGCTGACCAAATCAGCGGATATGGCCGAGGCCCACTGTTGCCGCGGCATTGCCCTCAAGGCGCTGGGTCAGCCGGTGTTGGCGATTGCCGCCTACATGCAGGCCATCGGGCTGCAGCCGGAGCTGGCGCAGGCGCATTACAACCTGGGCATGGTGCTGCAGGCCGAGGGCCGGCACCGGGAGGCACTCGCCGCCTATGACCGGGCGATTGAAGTGCATCCGGCTTATGCCAAGGCGTACAACAACCGTGGCAACCTGCTGCTGGAACTCGGCCGCCATGAAGAGGCTCTGGCCGGGTATGACCAGGCCCTTGATTTTGATCCACGTTTTGCCGTCGCCTGGAGCAACCGCGGTGTGGTGCTGCAGGCGATGAACCGGCTGCCGGAGGCGCTGGCGAGTTATGACCGTGCCGCTGAACTGGATCCGGATTACGCCGAGAACCGCTGGAACCGCGCGGTGTGCCTGTTGCTCAGCGGCGATTTCAGCCGCGGCTGGACAGAATATGAATGGCGCTGGCGCAATCCCAAGTTGCGTCTTTATGGCGGCAAACAGCCACTGCAAGAGTCGCGGCTGACGGCTGATACCGACCTGCGCGGCCGGACCGTGCTGCTGTATGCCGAGCAGGGTCTGGGCGACACCCTGCAGTTCTGCCGCTATGTGCCGCTGGTCGCGGCGCGCGGCGCCAGAGTGTTGCTGCAGGTTCAGGCGGCGCTGCTGCCGCTGCTGCGCGACCTGGAGGGTGTCGTGGCGGTGTTCTCCGGCGACGACCCGTTGCCGGCTTTTGAGTTGCAGTGCCCGTTGCTGAGCCTGCCGGCGGTGTTCGCCACCAATCCGGATACCGTGCCGTCACCGGGCCGTTATATCCACCCACCGCCGCTGAAGTTGCAGGCGTGGCGGCAGCGGCTCGGGCCGGCCCGTGGCCGGCGCATCGGACTGGTGTGGAGCGGCAGCCCCAAGCACCGCGGTGACAGCCGGCGCAGCATCACCCTTGCCGATCTGTTGCCATTGCTGGAACTGGATGCCGAATTCTTCAGCCTGCAGAAGGAACTGCGGCCTGCGGACCAGACCACCTTGAATCAAACGCCGGCGCTGCGTTACTTTGGCGACGAACTGCACGATTTCAGCGACACCGCGGCGCTGTGTGAGCTGATGGATCATGTGGTCAGCGTCGATACCAGCGTCGCGCATCTTGCCGGCGCTCTCGACAAGCCGGTGTCAATACTGTTGCCCTTCGCACCGGACTGGCGCTGGATGCTTGAGCGTGGCGATACACCATGGTATCCGCGAACCCGGCTCTGCCGGCAGCGCCAAGCCGGTGACTGGCGTTCGGTGATCGAAATCCTGCGCACGGAGTTGCAGCGTGGTTGACCGCCAGCAGCGGCGCTCAGGCAGAGCTACTGGCGCGCCATGGCTCTTCGTTGAACACGGTAACCAGAAAATCGATGAAGGCACGGTGTTTGGGCGCCAGATTCTGATAGTGCGGGAACAGCACTGAAATTTCGTAGCCACCGGCCTTGTGCGCGGGCAGCACCTCGATCAGGTCGCCGCTGGCCAGCTCCTGGCGTACATAAAAGTCGGCGACCTGGATCAGACCGATGCCCGCCACCGCGGCGGAAACCAACGCTTCATTGCTGTTGAAGATCATCGCGCTGCGGACCGGTCTGGAGTAGTCGCCGCTGCTGTCCTTGAAGCGCCATTGCCGGATGCGGCCGTTGCGCGGCCTGCGGTAGCTCAGGCAGACATGCTGGTCGAGGTTTTCCACGGTTTTCGGCGTGCCGTGAGTTTTGAAATATTCAGGTGATGCGCAAACTGCATAACGGCATTTCGCCAGTTGCCGTGCTGCGAGCCGTGATGGCTGCAGTTCGCCGGAACGGATCGAGATGTCGAGCTCGCTGTCGCGAGTCTGCGCGGTGAAGTCACGGCAGGTGATTTCAAGGGACACCGCGGGATACTGGTGCAGGAAGCGCGGCAGTTGCGGGATCAGCCACACCCGGCCAAGACCCTGCGGCATACCCACGCGCAGCAGTCCGCCGGGTTCGCGTCCGGACTGACTGACCACGCGCTCGGCATCGTCAAGATCCTTTACGATCTGGCTGCAGCGCGAATAGAACTCGCTGCCTTCGGGAGTCATCGCCACGCGCCGTGTGGTGCGGTCGAGCAGTCGCACGGACAGTTTTTTCTCGAGGCGGGCGAGTGAGGCGCTGACCGCGGCCGTGGTCACTCCCAGTTTGCGCGCGGCACCGCTGAGGGTGCCGGCTTCGACCACGTTCAGGAACACAAGGATGCCGTGCAGATTGTCCATGGGCCACCATGACTATTAACCTGGGAGTTAACAGTCATTCTAGCCCCTGCGACCTTGTGCAGCACCGGCCATCGGCAAAAAATCGGTTCTGCAGTGTCCGGCGGTACCGCGAATCCCTCGCAGCATCGCTAATCGGACATTGCCCAGAACAGATGCCCGCCATATCGAGCCGGGCCGAGGAGGAGTGATGAAGATCAATGACAAGAACAGAATGGCATGGGTGTGCCTGTTGTCGGCGCTGTGCCTGTGGCCTTCCGCAGCATTGGCGCAGGCTTGGCGGCCGGACCGTGCAGTGGAGATCGTGGTGCCCACCGGAGCCGGCGGCACCAACGATGTGATGGCGCGCCTGATCCAGCAGACGTTCCAGTCGACCAAGCTGGTCAGCACGCCGGTGCTGGTGCAGAACAAGTCCGGCGGCAACCAGAACCTGGCCACGGTGTACATGGTGCAGCACAAGGCGAATCCGCATCTGCTGCTGTATTCGACGGCGACCATTTTTACCAACGAGATTGCCGGGCTGACCAAGGATAAATACACGGATCTGACGCCAATCTCGCTGCTGCTGGTCGATTATTCAGTGGTCACGGTGAAAGCGGATTCGCCGCTGAAAAACATGCGCGAGCTGGTGGCGCGTCTGAAGGCCGATCCCAATTCGGTGGCCTTTGGTCTGGTCAGCCGTGGCGGACCGAATCACCTCGCGCTTGCACAGGCGATGCGCGCCGCGGGCATCGACCCGAAATCGCTGAAGCTGGTGGTGTTCAAGACCAACGCCGAGTCGATGACCGCGGTCGCCGGCGGACACATCCAGGCCGTGGTGTCTTCGGTCAGCGCGGCCCTGCCACAGGTCGAAGCGGGCACCACACGCATGCTCGGCATTGCCGCGCCGCGCCGTCAGGGAGGCAAGCTGGCGCAGGTGCCGACGATGCGCGAAGAGGGCATGAACGCCACCGGCATTCCCAACTGGCGCGGCATTCTCGGCACCGGCGGCATCACCGCGGCACAGGCCGCGTTCTGGAGCAATGCGCTGACCAAGGTGGTGGTGACCGACGAGTGGAAAAAGCAGCTGGAAGAAAACAGCGTCGCCTCCGAATTCATTGCCGCAGAGGCGTTCCGCAAATGGCTGGCGGAGGCTTACGAAGATACCCGGGCGGTGATGGCAGACATGGGGCTGGTGGCGAAGTAATCCTGCGGAAAGGCGCGCCCCGCGTTTATCGCTTACCCAAGTTGTTACTTCAGGGGCTCGAAGGAGAGTTTGGCCGGCACACCATTTTTCGCGGCTTCGTCCACCGCATCTGCGGCTTTGCCCGAAAGCCGTGCCGGGTCGAACTTCAGTGTTTTCACCAGCGCCGCAGTGATTGCTTCGGCGCGGGCCTTTGCCAGATCGGCGAGGGCGGTTGCCGGCAGCGGTTGCAGCTCGACCAAGCGCTGGTGTATCGCTATGTAAAGCTCGCGGTCGCCGGCGCCGCGCCCGACCAGCGCCAGCGCGGCGTTCACTCTCGGGGCTTCACGGCCACCGCTCTTGCGATAGGCCTCCACGAACTGCGTAACCGCATTGCCGCCGGCGCGGGCTTCAAGCATCTGCTCCAGCGCGCGTTGTGTCTTCGCATTGTCGAAGCCGACCGGTCCCGGATCCTCACCCGGTGAGAGTCGCGTGCCTTCGCGTGAGGCGAGGTCGGCGCGCACCGCTGCCGCGCGTAATGCCCGTGCATCAATATCCTTGTGCCAGGTACCCTGCACCTGCAACTTGAGCTGAGGCCGCTTTTCCAGACCTTCGGCGACCCGGCGCAGCTTCTCCTGCTCGGTCGGCAGCACGCGTGAGCCACCGGCATCGAACACAATGTCGCCCAGCGTTTCGGCATTCCCGCCGAACAGCGCACCCAGCGCGCGGAACGGCGCGGTGACGATGCGTGTGAGTACGGTGCGGATCGCCTGCCAGACCAGGTGGCCGTAGCTGAACTCCGGGTTATCGACGTCGCCGGATACCGGCAGCGCGAGGTCGATCTGGCCCTTGCTGTCGGTGAGCAGCGCGATCGCAAGGTCCAACGGCAGACTGACCGCGGTCGGGCTTTCGACGCGTTCGCCGAGTGTGAACTTGTCAAGCAGCAGCTTGTTGTTGCCGGCGAGTTTGCTGTTGTCGACCTTGTACTGCAGATCCAGCGACAGCTTGCCCGAGGCGATGCGGCGGCCGGCAAAAGTCGCGGTGTACGGCGTCATCGGCATCAGTTCGACGTTGCGGAAGGTGACCGCGATGTCTGTGAATTTTTTCGGCGCGAAGGGCTGGATCGTGCCCTCTGCGCGGGCCAGACCGTAGTCGGCGATGCCGCCTTCGAGCTTGAGGCTGGCTCTCGAATCCGGCGACGAGGACAGCCCGCTCGCCGAGCCGTTGAGATCCTTGATGAAGGTGGCGAAGGGCAGCACCAGGCTCAGGTCGGCAAAATCCATCGAGCCGCCTTCGATACTGACCCGTTCAACGTTCACCGCCATAACCGGGGTTTCAGCGGCAGCCGGAGCCGGAGCCGATGATGAAGGAGTTGTTACGGGTGCGGTTGTTGCAGCAGCGGTTGGTGTTGCGGTGGTTGCTGCCGGCGCCGCCCGGCGGATCGTGGCAAGGTTGGTCGACTTGTCCTTGTTGATCAGCAACCGTACATAAGGCTGGCTCAGACCGACATGCGCGATGCCGACGCGGTTCTCGCCGAGGTCGGCATCGATTTCGGACACGGCAAGCTGTTTCCAGCCGAGCATGCGTTCACGATCGACCGCCGTGCGCAGTTCAAGCGCGTCAATGACGGCATTGCCGCTGTAGCGCACTGCGGTCGGCCCCTTCTTGCCGTTCCACTGCACGCGGCCTGCAGCGCCAGCGCTGCCCGAGGCGAGGGTCAGCGTGGTGTCGCGCTTGAGCACGGTATCCAGCGGCGTCAGCGCCAGTTGCGTGAGTTCGAGGCGGATATCGGCGGTTTCGCGCAACAGGTCGAGCGTGCCCTTCGCTTTCAGCGTGCCGCCCTGTTTGACTTTCAGCGACAGTTCCACCGGGCTGGCGCCCTTGGGCGGATTGCCAAGGCGGCTCGCCGTGAGGTTGACCTGTTCGAGATCGTAGGCGAGCGGCGGCTGGAAACCCTGGTCGGACAGGGCAATGGCGTAATTCAGGAATTCGACGCGGTCGATGGTGGTGGCAAAACCGGCTTTCTGCAGCGGTTTTTCCTTCAGCGGGGTCAGCATGCTCACCAGGTGCACCTTGCCCTGGGCGTCACGGAACAGCGAGGTGCGGCCGCCGCTGAACCGCACCAGCGCCACACGTATGGTCTGTGCCTGCAGGTCAAACGCGCCGCCGGCGAGCTCGGCCTCGGCCAGCGTGACCGGCGGTTCCTGCTGGTCGGCCGACTTGATCACGACATCGCGGATTTTCAGCGCGGCATTTTCCACGCTGACCTGTGTGGTACTGCCGACGGACAGGCGGGCGGCCAGCATGGCCTCGATGCGCGCGGCTGTCGCGTTCAGCGGCGTGGCCCGGCTGTTGTCCTGCAGGTTCAGCGCAAGCGGGCCGACGCTGATCTGTGGCAGCTCAACCAGCCAGGGTTGTGCCGCAGGTTCTGCCTGCCTGGAAGCCGGAGCCGCAGCATCGGCGGCGGGAGGTTTTGCCGCTGTTGAAGGCGTGGTGTTGCGCAGCAGTTGTGCCAGATTCGGCACCCCGTCCTGGTCGAGTGTGACGTTCAATGCGCCGTCCGCGACGCGGATGTTGCTGAATGCGAGCGTGCGTGTGTCCAGCTCAAACCGGCCGTCCTCGAGCGCGAAGCTGCCGAGCTGGACCAGCGGCGTGCTGTTGCCGGCCTGCGCGACCAGCAGGTCCTGCAGCGTGAACCCGAGTTCGCTGACGCTGAACGAGGGTTTGCCACCGCTGTATCCCATGCGGTAACGCAGGCTCAGGCCATAACTGCCGCCGGGCTCGGCGATGGTCAGATGGTCGCGTACGAATTGCCACAGCGTGGAGAGTTTGGCGTCGGTCAGCGTGATTTTGGCGACGGATTCGATCGGCGCCAGCGACAGCCGGCCTTCCCACAGCAGGCTGCCGCCGCCGGGCAGGCGCGCGCCGAGACGGTGGTTGCCGTCATGATCAGGGAGTGTGGAGACGTCGTGGATTTCGAAATTGACCGGATCGAGCTGGGTTTTCGCCGCCGGTTCCAGTGTGTTATCGGTGAAGCGGAGGGCGCCGTTGCTGATCGCCAGGTTCTGGATCACAAGCCGCGGCAGCTTGCCGTCGCCCTTGGGTTTTTCTTCGCCGGCATTGGCACGCGGCGCGAACAGGCGTGCCAGGTTCAGGTTCTCGCCGGCATCAAGGTCGGCGTGGATTACCGGCTTGTCGATGCGAATTTCACGGAAGGTCCACGCCCAGCGCAGCAGGCTGCTCAGTTCAAAATCGACGCGCAGTGATCCGATTTCGAAGGCGCGCAGCCCGTCATTTTCTGCGATGGCGAGTTCCTCCACCTCGACCTTGAACAGCAGCGGGTTGATGCGGACGTCACCGACCGTTGCCTTGGCGCCGAGCTGCTCGCTGATCAGTTTCGGCAACTGCTGGCGCAGCAGCCAGGGCGCGGCGAAAAAACCGGCCAGGGTGTAGGTGAGCAGCAGCGCACCGAGCGTGATGCCCAGCGTGGAAACTGCAAACAGGCGGAGCCTGCGGGCGATGTCGGCGGCTTTGTTCATGTCCGGGGGGAGCGTCAATCCGCGCGCAGGATGGCGAAGCCGGATTGCAGGGCGCGCTCGATGCGTGATTTTTCCTTCGCGATTTTTTCGTCATCCCATTCCCACATGCCGGCCTTGACCTTCATGCCGAGGCGGCCCTTGGACACCATGTCCTTGAGGAATTGTGGCGGCACCTGTTCGGTGTGCAGGTGCGGATAGAGGGCTTCACCGACGGCGTAGTTGGTATCCCAGCCCGACATTTCCTTCTGCATCATCGGGCCGCAGGCGATAAACCGGAAACCGAAACCCTGACGCACCGCGGTGTCGATGCCCTCGGCATCGGTGACGCCGTCGGCGATCAGATACAGCGCTTCACGCATCATCGCGTGCTGCAGGCGGTTGCCGACAAAGCCGGGCACGTCCTTTTTGACCCAGATCGGCGCCTTGTTCAGGTCCTTCAGCAATTGCACCAGCGACTGCGCCAGCGCGGCATCGGTCAGCGGCGAGCTGACCACCTCGACCAGCGGCACCAGGTGGGCCGGCATGAAAAAGTGCAGGCCGGCGACACGCTGCGGGTGTTTCAGGCCCTTCGAAATGTCGCCGATCGGGAAATTCGAGGTGTTGCTGGTCAGCGGAATGTCCGGTTTGGCCAGGGCCTCGATCTCGGCAAACAGCTTCTGTTTCAGCGCCAGATCTTCGCTTGCGGCCTCGACCACGATATCCACCTGGGCCCAGGGAATGGATTTCAGGTCGGCGTAGCTGCGCACCGCGGCACGGCAGCTCTCTGGTGCACCGAGCTTGCCAAGGCCGGCTGCGGTACGCGCCGGCAGCGCGTCGCGGGTTTTCTGCGACGGGCTCATCACGTGAACCTGCCAGCCGTGGGCCGCGAAAACGGTGGCGATATCGCCACCCATGATGCCGCCGCCGATGACGACGGCATGCCGGGGTGATGCGGACATGGGGAAATCCTTTTGTGCGGGTTTGATGCGACGGGGAATCAACAAAGATTATAGCCTCCGTTACAGCCCATGCCTCTGCGGTTCCCGCGGTTTGTCGCGGGGCGGCGGCGATGGTTTAATGGCCGTGAATCATTCTTTGGAGTTGCCCATGATCCGCCGTTCCGCAGCCCGTTTTGCCGCAACCGTGATGCTGCCGCTGGCGGCGCTTGCAGCTGCGCCCGCCGCCCAGGCCCAGTTCGACCCCTCGCGCGTCTACCAGCAAAGCGCCGAGGTGCGCAAACGCTATCCCGATCCCGGCATCGGTTATGACACCCCGGGTCTGCGCGCGGGCCGCAGCGATTTCACCTCGCATGAGGAAATGCTCGCGTATGTCGAGCAACTGCGGCGCCGTGCCGATACCGTGCAGGTGCGGCGCATCGGCACCTCGCAGGAGGGCCGCGCGATACCGGCGCTGGTGCTGTCCTCGGAGCGGGTTCGCAGCGGCGGCGAGGCGAAGCGCCTCGGCCGGCCGGTGGTGGTGCTCGCCGGCCTGCAGCATGGCAACGAGCCGGCCGGCGGCGAGGCGATGCTGGTGCTGGCGCGCGAACTGGCGCTCGGATCACTGCGCCCGCTGCTTGACCGCCTCACGGTGGTGATCATTCCGCATTCCAGTCCTGATGGTGCGTACTACTTCCGCCGCTCTCCTTACGCCAATACCGACATCAACCGCGACCACGTCAAGGTCGACCTGCCGGAGACCCGCGCGCTGCATCGCCTGGTCAACGAGTTCGAGCCGCATGTGTTTGTCGATGCCCACGAGTTCAGCGTCGCCACGCGCTGGATCGAGAAGTTCGGTGTGCTCCAGTCCTATGACCTGCTGGTGCAGTACGCCACCAACCCCAACGTGCATCCCGCGCTGACTGCGCTCGCCGACGGCAAATTCCTTGGCGCGGTGCGCGAGTCCGCCAACCGCGCCGGCTACAGCCATTTCTGGTACTACACCACCAGCTACAACATGAAGAGCCAGCTGGTGTCGATGGGCGGCACCACGCCCGACATCGGCCGCAACTTCGCCGGCCTGCAGCACGCGGTGTCCTTCCTGATCGAAAGCCGTGGCGTCGGCATCGGCCGCGACAGCTTCCTGCGCCGCGTGCACAGCCATGTGGTGTCCACCGGCAGCCTGCTGCAGACCGCTGCGGACCATGCCCGAGAGCTGATGGATACGGTGGCGCTGGCCCGCGCCGAAACGGTGAAGCGCGGCGCGAATCCGCAGCCTGGTGACACGGTGGCGGTGCGCCTGCGCAGTCCGGTGGTCAAACAAAAACTCGACATGCTCGATCCGGTCAGCGGCGAATTGAAAGTGATCGAGGTCGACTGGTCGGATTCACTGAATGTGAAGGCGGAGATCGCGCGCCAGCGGCCCTGGGCCTATATCGTGCCGCCGGTGTTTCATGACGTGGCGGAACGGCTGATGGTTTCGGGGGTGCAGGTACGCCGCCTCGCCGCGCCGGTGGAGCTGGAGGTCGAGACCTATCAGGTCACCGAGCGCCGTGCCAGCGCGACCTTTGTCGAAGGCCGCATCACCCACCAGGTTGAAACCGAAGTGCAGACGAAAACCGTGCGCTTTCCCGCCGGGAGTTATGTGTTTCCGATGGCGCAGGCCAATGCCAATGTGGTGGCGGTGGCGCTGGAGCCGGAATCGCCGAGCAGCTTTGTGTCCTTCGGCATGATCCCGGTGGACAAGAAAGGTTCGCCGGCGACCATAGCCGCGCCGGCCGAGGTGCCGGTGTACCGGCTGATGCGCCCTGCCGATCTTGACTACGCGCGCGGCCCGGTGGTCGTGCCCTGAGCCGCGCCGCGGGTTTATTTGACCAGCGTCGCGCTCCACGAGGTGGCCGGCGCGTCGGCCTTGGCGCGCACCATGCCCTGCATCACCGGGCCGCTGACACGGCCGGTGTAGAGGGCGGAACCGACCGCGAAACTGATCTGGTCGCCGCGCAGGTTGGTGCTGGTGACGCGGTGGCTGATGCCGTCGCCGCTGCGGTAGACACCGCTGACTTCCTGGAATTTCTGTTTCAGCTCGAGGCTGCCCTTGTCCATTTTCCAGGTGCCCTCGATCTTCGCCGGCACGATCCACAGATAGGCGGTGCGGCCCTCGGAGGAATCGACCTGTTCCGGCGCCCAGTCGTCCATGGTGAAGGCGTGGGAGACCACGCGTGTGCCCGGCTTCATGTCAAGGATGGTCGGGCGCAGCTTCAGGTTCAGGTACGGCAGCAGGTACATCGTGACCACGCTGGCCTTGCTGAAATCGGTGGCGAAGATGTCGCCGCGGATGAATTGCGCCTTGTCGGCGACGCCTTCCTTCTGCGCGTTGCGTTTTGACAGTTCGACCATGTCCGGGTTGTATTCGACACCGGTGGCCACGGCGCCGAACTGCTTGGCCGCGGTGATCACGGTGATGCCGTCGCCGGAGCCCAGGTCATAGACGATCTCACCCGGTTTCACGTCGGCCATTTTCAGCATTTTCTCGACCAGGCTTTTCGGCGTCGGTACCCAGATCACGTCCTTGCCGGCCTGGCCAACCTGGGGCGTGAATTCGGCGGCGGGTTTGGTCTGCGCCGCGGCAATGCCCGGCAGCAGCGCTGTGATCAGCGAAACGGCGAGCAGGGTGTGACGGGCTTGCGCTTGCATAAGGTTCTCCATGATCTGCAGGATTTTGATGCCGACATTATGCCCGAAGGCGTTTAATCCGGTTTCGCCCCGGAAGCTTTCACCACCGGCGCCCAGCGCGCAATTTCGGATTTGATGTGCGCGGCGAACTGTTCCGGCGTATTGGCCACGGCTTCGGCACCGTCGGCGGCGAGGCGGTCCCTGACGTCGGCGCGCGCCATCACCTTGACGATGTCGGCGTGCAGTTTCGTCACGATGTCGCGCGGCACCGCGGCCTGGGTGAGCACCCCGTACCACTGGTTGGCCTCGTAGCCGGGCACGCCGCTTTCATCGATGGTCGGCACGTTAGGCGCGATCGCCAGCCGTTTCATCGTAGCCACGCCCAGCAGCTTGAGCCGCCCGGATTTGACGTGCGGCCCCAGCGCGACCATGCCGGTGATGGTCATCGTGGTCTCGCCGGAGATCATGCTCGCCATTGCCGGCGCGGTGCCCTTGTACGGCACATGCACCATGTTGATTTTGGTCATCAGCTTGAAATACTCGCCGGCGAGGTGCGAGGCGCTGCCGCTGCCGCCCGAGGCGTAGAGCAGCTCACCGGGGCGGGCCTTCGCCAGCGTGATGAAGTCGCGTGCGGTTTTCACCGGCAGCGAGGGATGCACCGCCATGGCGTTGGGCACCGTGGCGAGCACGGTGACCGGCGCGAAGTCCTTGACCGCGTCATAGGGCAGCTTCGGATACAGCGTCGGGTTGACGCCGAAGGTGCCGACATGGCCCATCACGATGGTGTAGCCGTCGGGTGCGGCGCGTGCGGCGATTTCAACGCCGATGGTGCCGGCGGCACCGCCGCGGTTCTCGACAAGTACCTGCTGGCCCCAGGCTTCGGTCAGTTTCTGCGCCACCAGCCGCGCCAGCAGGTCGGTGCTGCCGCCGGGCGGGAAGGGCGCAATGAAGCGCACCGGCTTCACCGGATAGTTTGCTGCACCCTGGGCGAGGGCGGGTGTTGCAGCGGGCCATCCTGCCAGCATGGCGACAATTATTAAGTATTTGATTTTATTCAATTTTATCCTCTTGGGGCGGCTGGCTAAGGTTTCAAGCGACCGTCCACGGTAACGCCCGCTTCGATGAGCTTTTGGATGTCGGCGGCTGACAGACCGGCCTCGCGCAGGATGTCCACGCTTTGCTCGCCGAGTTTCGGCGCGGGGCTGCGGCCTTCGCGCACACCGCAGGACCACTGGTTTGGCAAACGCATTTCGCGGATACGGCCTTCGGTCGGGTGGGTGTTCATCTCGAAAAAGCCGATGTCCTGCAGGTGCGGATCCTCGATCACGCTGTCCAGCGTGTGATAGGGCATCGCCGGCACGTCGGCGGCATCGAAGATTTCCAGCCATTCGGCGGTGGTCCTGCCCTTGAGTGCCGCCATGCGCACTTCGAAATAGGCCTTCACGTTGGCGAACCGCGCCTGCACGCTGCTGAAACGCGGATCGTCCTTGAGTTCCGGCTGGCCGATGGCCTTGAAGAAGGAGAAGGCCTGGTCGTTGGTGTTGGCCGAGATGCTGATCCAGCCGTCCTTGGTCGGGATCGGCTTGCCCAGAGGATCGAGCAGCCGCGGATCGCCGGTCTCGCCCAGCGGAGGGTCGAAGGTCTTCAGGTACATGTGCTCTTCAAGCACGAACTTGACGAAGTTCTCGAACATCGGAATCTGGATCGAGCAGCCTTCGCCGGTCTTTGCCTTGCGGTAGAGCGCCATCGCAATCATCTGCACCGCGATCAGGCCCACGGTCTTGTCGGCCACCACCATCGGCACGAAGCGCGGCTCACCGGTGGCGCGGTGGTGCAGCGCCGCCATGCCGGAGGAGCCCTGGATGATGGTGTCGTAGGCCGGCTTGTCGCGGTAGCGGCCGTCCTGGCCGAAGCCGAACATGCCGCAGTAGATGATGCCGGGATTGACCTTGCGTACGTCTTCGTATGACAGCTTCAGCCGCGCCATCGCCGGCGGGCGCACATTCCACACCAGGACGTCGGCTTTCGCGACCAGTTTCATCAGGGCGGCGTAACCGTCCGGGTGCTTGAGGTCGAGCACGATCGAACGCTTGTTGCGGTTCAGGTGCAGGAATTTCGCGCCCATGCCCGGCGTCACCGACTTGCCGTTCATGTTGCGGATCAGGTCGCCGGATTTGGTTTCGACCTTGATCACTTCCGCACCGTGGTCGGCGAGGATCTGCGTTGCCAGCGGACCGACCACCACCGAGGTCAGGTCGATGATGGTGACGCCCTCCAGTGGTCCGCCGGCCATTATGCAAACTCCGCTTCGGCGGACAGTGCCAGCGCGCCGCTGTCGTCCTGCGCCCACAGCTTCGCGGTTTTGTTGTCCGCGGAAGGTTCGCCGCAGATGGTGATGGTGCGGCCGACAAACAGCGCGCGCACATTGCGCGAGGACATGTACTTGATCGGGGTGCTGCCATGCGTGCGTGCCAGTTCATAAACCAGCAACGTGGTAAGGCCGCCGTTCATCACCAGGTTGGGATAACCCTCGGTGCCGGTGACATAGGGATGGTCGTAGTGGATGCGGTGGCCGTTGAAGGTCAGCGCCGAATAGCGGAACAGCATCACCGGATCGGGCGTCACCTGGTGCTGCCACACCGCCTTGCCGGGGGCCGGTTGCGGCGGCGCAGAGGATGAGGACGCACTGCGGTCCGGCTCGCCGCGATAGACGATGTCCTGTTCTTCGCTGATGGCGAGTCCGCGCGGGCTGCTGATGTCGGTTTTCACGGTGACAAACACCATGCGTCCGCTGCGGCCGTCCTTGACGGTGACGTTGTGGATGGTTGACACGCGTTTTACTTCATCGCCGATCAATAGCGGCGCGATGAAGGTCGTGCGTTTGCCGGCGAACATGCGCCGCGGCAGCGGCACCGGTGGCAGGAAGTCGCCGCGCGCGGGATGGCCGTCGGCGCCGATCTGCGAGTGGCGCACCACGCGCGGGAACAGGATCGAGTGCCAGCCCACCGGCAGCGGATCACCGATCTTAGGGAACGCGTCATCGCGGTCGAGTGTCGCCGAGAGGCGGTCGACGGCGGGCACGGTGACGTAGTCAATGGCCGATTCGCTGCGGCCGATCCATTGCTTCAAGGAATCGAGGTCTGCGGTCATGCGTGGTCTTTCTGTACGGAGTTGCGGAAAAGAACCGTCAATTTTACGGCATCACCCGCGCGCAGGCGTTGCGGCAGCCAGACGGAAATCGAAGCGCACCGACGGATAGGGCGTGTTCAGTCCGTGTTTTTGCGCCAGCGAGGCATCGTTGTCGCTGGTGATCTGTGTCAGCAGTGATTCACGCACGCCGAACACCGCGTCTTCGTCGATATATGGGTCATCGGCGAAAAACACTTCGGTGGTCAGCGCGTGATGGCCGGGGGCACTGACGATGAAATGAAAGTGCGCCGGCCGCCAGGCATGGCGTCCGCCGGCGCGCAGCAGGTCGCCGACCGGGCCGTCGTAGGGCACGGTGTACGGGGCGGGGCGCACCGTGGTGAAGGCATATTCGCCGTCATCGCCGGTGATCATGCGAAAGCGCAGGTTGTCCGGGCTTTGTTCCGGGTCCTGCTGCCAGTACTTGCCGTTGATCGCGGCCTGCCAGAAATCGAGCTGCGCGCGCGCCACCGGACGGCCGGCGCTGTCGAGCACGCGGCCCTGTACCAGCATCGCCTCGCCATCGTTGTCCTTTTTCAGGTCGCCGCCGACTGCGAGCAGCGGCGAGCCTTCGGCGTGAAAAGGCCCCAGCGCGCTGCGTTCGGTGCCACCGCTGCTGGCGATCAGGTCCACCAGCGAGGACAGGCCGAGCACATCCGAGGTCAGCACAAATTCGCTACGTGATTCATTGGTGATTTTTGCCGCGTGATGCATGAAGGCGATGCCGGCCTGCCATTCTTCAGGCGTGAGTTTCACCTCGCGCGCGAAGTCATGCAGGTGGCTGACCAGGCTGGCGATGATTTCGCGCAGCCGCGGGTCGGCCGCGCCGTCAAAGGAGCGGATTACCGCGTTGGTGAGGGTGTTGGCGTCAACATTGCGCATGGATTTAATCCACCTTCGCGCCGGACTGCTTCACCATCTGCGCGTATTTTTCAACCTCGGTTTTCAGGCGTGCCGCGAATTCAGCGGCGGTGTTGGGCGTGAATTCCAGCGACAGCGCGGCGAGGCGCTCTTTCGCCTGTGGCGACTGCAGCGCGGCGCTGAAGTCGCGGTTGATCTGGTTCACCGTGGCGGGCGCAACGCCCAGCGGCGCGAACACCGAGAACCAGGTGCCGTCATCGAAGCCTGCGAAGCCCGACTCGGCCACGGTCGGCACCTCGGGCAGCACGCCCGAGCGCTTCGCCGAAGTCACCGCGATTGCGCGCAGCCGGCCCGCCTTGACGTGCGGCACCGCAGGCGGCATCGAGGTCGAGCCCACCGGCACCTGGTTGCCGACCACTGCTGCCGCGGCGGCCGCAGGGTTGTAGGGCACGTGGGTGATGTCCACCTTGGCCAGCGAGCGGAAAATCATTTCCATGTTCAGGTGCGGCGTGGTGCCGGTGCCGGAGGAGCCGTAGGACAGCGGCTTGGTCCTCGCCAGCGCGATCAGTTCCTGCAGTGTCTTCGCGTTGACCGAGGGATGCACGGTGATCATGTTCGGCGTGTTTGGTCCCAGCAGCACCGGCACCAGGTCCTTCATCGTGTAACCGGGGTTGGCATAGAGACTGACATTGACCGCGATCGCCGAGCTGTTCATCAGCAGCGTGTGGCCGTCGGGATTGGCGCGCAGTGCGGTCTGGGTACCGATGTTGCCGGCGGCGCCGGGCCGGTTTTCCACCAGCACGTTGTGGCCCCAGAGTTCGGTCAGCCGTTCGGCGACCACTCGCGCGACGATGTCGGTGGAACTGCCCGGCGGGAAGGCGACGATGATGCGTACCGGTTTGGTCGGAAATTTTGCTGCGGGCTGCGCACTGGCGGTGGTGATGATGCAGGCCAACGCAAAAAACAATAAGCTATTGATTTTATTGATATTTTTCATAACTCCTCCAAGTGCGTGTGCCGAATGGCCATCGCGAAGCCACATCCTAGCTAAGGTAATGATGAATCAAAAAATGCCTGTGCCACTTATAACGGACGATTCGTTTGTTTCTCAGTAACGATGCGTTTTCCTTCTTCATATATTTGATCTGCATCTTGGTGCACTAGAGTTCTATCAACAGCTTGACGCAAGGATTCCTTTGTCAACACAAGTACCCCAAGCTTTTCTGCTTGATCCAAGTCGGCCCGAATTTCTTCCCGGCTTTTCGAGCTCACAATAACTGGCAAAACGTGAAGGTGTCGATTGCCGGAAAGCTCGAGCTTGCTCCGCAGTGCTTCGGCGCGCTCAATTAGTCGAGGCAGTTTGTTGTCTGCCTTGAGCAGTCCAGTTGTACATTCAATTACAACAAAGTTTCCACGTGGTGTTGTGGCAATTAGGTCTGGAGCATCTTGTGTTTTTGCTGTGCCGCCTAGATGTGCCACGCCGAATCCGAGCATCCACAAGAGCCAAGAAACACCAGCTTCAAGATCCCGAGCATCACGTCCTTTGCCTTGGCTATTTTCTAAAAAATCTTGGAGTATCTTTAACTGCTCATCGAATGCTTCATACACCGCCCGCTTAGGGTTCTGAACGGTGGAGGGGTCGGATAGCCAGCTCTGGTGTTGAGTAAAACCGTTATATGTTGCAAAGCAATGCATTACGGCGCCAAGAGGAATCTCAATTTCAGACGAGCCATGCAGGACGTTTGGCCGAGAGACCCATTGCATCGTTGCTCCGGCTATCGTCGCACGCTTAACAACCTTGCCCTGCTGAAATATGCGATAGCCGAGTGAACACTTATTGGGGTCAAGTTGGTCGGCTAAAAAAACTGCAGGTTTTGCAAGCGCCCCTTTGATTCGAGAGCCAGTATCAATCTCACAGGCCGGGGAGGCGATCAGTTCGACATTTGAACGGTGGCCACCGTTGTAACTACCTATTCCATATTCAACAAGCAATTCATTAAGATTGTCGTAGGGAGTCGGCGATGCTTTAAGTTCCCAATCTAATTGTTGTTGGTTGACGACGTGACCAAATTGAGCGCCGGATATTGTCAAAATCGAGACCCGCATCCCGTTTTGTTGGCCTTCGTAATGAATGGGTGAGTAGCCGACAGAATAAGAGGCCCCTTGTTCTGGGCTGAACTTCAAAATGTCGTGCGGCGTTCGAAGGGTTCCGGCGAGTAATTCATTAACGACGGAATCGGCAGAGCGTTGAATGTCTGAAAGAAGATAGTGTCCGGCGCGTATGTTGTCCGATTGAAAGTGTCCGAGAGTAAAGGCGGCAGGAGTGATGCGAAGAAATAGCCGAGCTTGTAACAGCAAAAAACCACTACCGTGCTTGCAAGCAAAATAGCTTACGCTCGCGTGCTTGTAAGCTTCATTCCATGGGGCTGTCCCTGCAAAAAACTCAGCAACACGGCCTTCATCGATATCGGAGAGCATTTCGGGTTAATGCTTTCAACAAGTTTTGACCGGGCTAACAAACGAAGTTTCGAATCTCAAGGAGTATTCATAAAATGGGCTTCAAGTAGAAGTTATCTTTAGCCCTTCATCGCCGCCAGCGTTTTCGATTCACGGGTGACGATGGCGTCGTAGCGTTTGAGCAGGCGCTCGGCGCGGACGATGATCGGAATGTCGATCATCTTGCCATCGAGCGCGAAGGAACCGCGCCCTGCGGCAGCGGCTTCCTTGTCCATCGCGATGACCTTGCGTGCGTATTCAACCTCGGCGGCGCTGGGTTTGTATTCCTCGTTGACAATGGTGACCTGGCCGGGATGGATGCAGCCCGCGCCCATGAAGCCGAAGTCGCGCGAGCGGCGCACCATCTTGCGGAAGTTGTCCCAGTCGCCGAAGGTGGCGACGCTGTCGACAAAGCCCAGCGGCATGATGCCGGCGGCGCTGGCCGCGAAAATCATGTGCTGCTTCGGGTAGAACAGCGCATCGCCGGTGGGCTGCATGTTGCAGTTCAGCGCGTAGTCCTCGCCGCCGATGTTGCAGGCGATGATGCGGCTGGTCGCGGTGGTGATCTCGCGGATTTTGAAAAACGCTTCCGGCGTTTCGATCATCACGATGAACTTGGTGTGGCCGACGCTCATGCCGCGCTTTTGTTCCAGCTCGCTGACCAGTTCGTCGAGCAACTGCAGGTGCGAAACACCCGAGGCCTTGGTCACCGCGATGCCGTCGACGTCCGGGCACACCGCGCATTCGATGTCGCGCACGGCCAATGACAGCGGCTGGTTGATGCGCACCACCACATCGGCGCCGCCACGGCGCACCCGTGCGGCGTTTTTCTCGATCAGGCTGCGCGCATTGGCCTTTTCCGAGGGCGGCACACTGTCCTCGACGTCGAGCTGGATCACGTCGGCGCCGCGGGTATGGGCCTTGTCGACATATTTCTCGACGTTCACCGGGACATACATCAGCGAGCGCCAGACGGGGAGTTCACGGTACATGGGGATTCCTTTAGCGGAGGGTCATTCGTCTTCGGATTTTGCCGCGGCTCCGGCGCAGGCTGCGCCGGATGCCAGCAGGGCCTGGTAGGCGGCATCATCGACACCGGCTTCGCGCAGCAGCTCGCGGTTGTGTTCGCCGAGTGCCGGCGCGGGGCTGCGGATCGAGCCCGGCGTGCCGGACAGGCGCGGCACCACGTGGTGCATCGGAAACTCGCCCATCTCGGCGTCCGGATATTCGCTGAGGATGCCGCGGGCGATGAAATGCGGGTCTTCAAAAATCTGCGTGATGTCGTAGATCGGACCGATGGTGACCTCGGCCTTCTCGAAAAAGGCCACGTTCTCGGCCTGGGTGCGTTGCGCAACAAAGGCGCCGATCACCGCATCGAGTTCCCCGGCGTGTTTCACGCGTTCGGCGTTGGTGGCGTAGCGCGGATCGGTGATGAATTCCGGATGGCCGATGGAATGGAACAGGCGCTCGGCCATTTTCTGGGTCGATGAAGACAGGCAGACGTAGAGCCCGTCACGGCAACGGTAGGCGTTGCGCGGGCCGGCATTGGTCGAACGGCTGCCGGTGCGCGGCTTGACCTTGCCGGTGAGGCGGAAGTTGGCGGCCTGCGGGCCAAGCACCACGAACAGCGGATCAAGCAGCGGCAGATCGATGACCTGACCCTTGCCGCCGTTGATCTCGACTTCGCGCAGCGCGGTCATCGCCGCCGCCGCGCCGTAAAGCCCGGCCACGGTGTCGGCGAGATACATCGGCGGCAGCACCGGCTCGCGGTCGGCGAAGCCGTTGAAGGAAGCGAAGCCCGACATGCCCTCGACCAGCGTGCCGAAACCGGGGCGTTTGCTGTACGGGCCATCCTGGCCCCAGCCGGAAATGCGCACGATCACCAGTTTCGGATTGAGTCTCAGCAATTCGTCGGGACCAAGGCCCATTTTTTCCAGCGTGCCGGGACGGAAGCTCTCGACGAACATCTGCGCCCCAGGCACCAGCTTTTTCAGCAGCTCGCGCGCCTCGGGTTTGCGCAGCTCGAGGCCCAGGCTTTTTTTGCTGCGCGCGTAGAGCTTCCAGTTGGTCTGGACGTTTTTCGTGTTCCAGGCGCGCAGCGTGTCGCCGGCGGGCGGCTCGACCTTGATCACCTCCGCGCCGAAGTCGGCGAGGAACTGGGTCAGCGTATTGCCGGCAACCAGCCGCGACAGGTCGAGTACACGCACGCCATCGAGCGTGCCGCGGGCTTCGGGCTGGTAGTCGCGGCGGGGGAAACGCGAATTCATCGCCGCAGATTCATTCCGCCTTGATGCAGGTGGCGGTGCAGTACAGTTTGCGGATCGGGGTCATGGGTGTTCCGGTAGGGGATCAGCAGGAAACTGTGGGGCCGCTTCCGCTGTCGGACCTGAAGGTGCTGTTTGCGCTTATTCGGGCTTGATGCCGGTTTCCTGGGCGACCTTGCGCCAGCGCGAAATTTCGTTGGCGACAAAACGCTGGAAAGGATCACCGTTCATTGTTGACGGTTCCGCACCCTCGCTGGCAAAGCGCTGCCTGAGGTCGGCGGAGAGCAGCGCTTTGGCCAGCTCGCTGCCCAGCCTTGTGGTGATTTCGGCCGGGGTTTTCACCGGCACCACCAGGCCCCACCAGAATTCAGCGGTGTAGCCGGGCACGCCGGCCTCGGCGATGGTCGGCACCTCTGGCATGAAGCTGCTGCGTTTTTCGCTGGCCACGCCCAGCGCCTTCATGCGCCCGGCCTGCACCTGGGTCATCGCCGAGGGCAGGCTGGTCATCACCAGCTGGATGTGGCCGCCCATCAGGTCGGTCAGTGCGGGTGCTGCGCCCTTGTACGGCACGTGAATAATGTTGATGCCCGCCATGCGTTTGAACAGTTCGGTGGCCATGTGGTTGTGGCTGCCGGTGCCGGTGGAGCCGTAGTTGACCTGGCCGGGCCTGGCCTTGGCCAGCGCCAGGAATTCGCGCACGTTTTTCACCGGCAGCGAAGGATGCACCACCATCAGCAGCGGGCCGCGCGCCATCATCCCGACATAGGCGAAGTCGGCGATTGGTTCGTAAGGCAGCTTCGCGCGCAGCGCGGCGTTGGCGACGAAGGAGGCCTGGATGTTGAGCATGCTGTAGCCGTCGCCCGGCGACCTGGCGACGTTTTCGGCGCCGACGATGCCACCGCCGCCGGGGCGGTTTTCGACCACGATCTGCTGGCCGAGTCCGGGGCTCATGTTCTGCGCGGTGATGCGCGAAAGCACATCGTTGCTGGCACCCGGCGGAAAGGGCACCACCAGGCGGATCGGTTTCACCGGCCAGGCCTGGGCGTGGGCGGGCGGCATTGCGCTGACGAAGCCGAGCGCGGCAAAGGCCGCGGTAAACACTGCCTTCATGGGGTTCTCCTCACAACCGTTGTTATATGGAACGTACAGCGTGGCCTGCGGCAGCCTGGCGGCGCCGCTTACCGGGCACGGATGAGTCCGCTTTACCGGATATCCATGCCGGTGGCAATCTGGCGCTCGATCAGCCGTGATTCGTTGCGCAGGATGGTGGCGAGTTCCTGCACCCGGCGGTCGGCCATGCGGCTGGAAATGGCCGAAATAGACAGTGAGGCGAAGGGTACGCCGCTCTGGTTGCGCAGAGCCTGGCCGATGGAACGTACCCCGGCGAGGGTTGGCGTTTCGCGCACCGCGTAGCCGAGTTTCTGGGCTTTGCGCGCCTGGGCGATCAGCGTCGGGCCATTGAGGCCGTGTTCCTGCAACCGTGGTTCGTTGCTGGCGACGATGCTGCGGAATTCCTCTTCGGGCAGCGCCGCCAGGATCGACAGGCTGCCGGTGCCCACACCCAGCGGCCTGCGCATGCCGACCTCAAGGGTGAAGGTCTTGATCGGAAAAGTGCCCTCGTGGCGGTCTATACATACGGCGTCGAGGCCGCTCCTCTGGGTCAGGAACACCGTGTCACCGGTGGCCTCGGCGATGCGTGTCATCGCGGGATGGCATATCTCGCGCAGGTTGAAGCGGGGTGCCGCGGTCAACCCGAGTTCAAAGGCCATGGGCCCGAGGAAGTAGCGATGCGTTTCCGGATCCTGCTGCACCATGCCCTCGTGCGCCAGGCATTTCAGCATGCGGTGCACGGTTGGCCGCTGCAGATTGGTGCGCGTGGCGAGGTCGAGCAGGCGCGAGCCGCTGCGGTTGTGCGCGGCGATCTCGCGCAGCAAAAGCAGCGCGCGTTCGATGCTCTGAGTGCCGGTCAGGCGGCCTTGAGAGTCTTCGTCGGGGGTTTTTGCAGGGGCCATGGGCTTAAGTTCCAGCGTGGTTTCGGTGGGGTGGCGGAGTAGCAGTCCGAATCGTGAAAATCGGGAGCCCGGATTATGCCACCGCCTCTGTCATGGTGGAATAGCCCGGTTTATGCTACCTTTCAAGCCTTCATTTTGAGCAAAAAAAAACCATTCGTCCAGATATCGGACGCTGTGTGACATGCCGGCCACGGCCTCCTGGCCTGAGATAATCCGCCGCACTCATCACCCGGCCTGTTTTCCGCAATATGCCCCGTGCCATTTATTTGAAACCCCGACTGCGATCTCACAGGAGTGCCATGCCATGAACGACCTTTCCCGATCCGCTGCCCAGTCCTCTGCCGGCGCACGTTTCCGTGCTGCGCTGGCTGCGGAAAAGCCGCTGCAGATCGTCGGCGCCATCAACGCCTACCATGCCCGCCTCGCCCAGCGCAGCGGCTTCAAGGCGATCTATCTTTCGGGCGGCGGTGTTGCTGCCGGTTCGCTGGGCGTGCCGGACCTCGCGATCAGCACGCTCGATGACGTGCTCACCGACGTGCGCCGCATCACCGATGTCTGCGACCTGCCGCTGCTGGTGGATGTGGATACCGGTTTTGGCGGTGCCTTCAACATCGCGCGCACCGTGAAGTCGCTGATCAAGTTCGGTGCCGGGGCGATGCACATCGAGGACCAGGTGATGCAGAAGCGCTGCGGTCACCGCCCGAACAAGGAAATCGTCAGCAAGGACGAAATGGTCGACCGCATCAAGGCCGCCGCCGATGCCAAGACCGACGCCAATTTCGTGATCATGGCGCGCACCGATTCGCTTGCAGTCGAGGGACTCGATGCCGCGGTGGAGCGTGCGGTGGCCTGCGTCGAGGCCGGCGCCGACATGATCTTCCCGGAGGCGATCACCGACCTGCCGATGTACAAGAAATTCGCCGACGCGGTGAAGGTGCCGATCCTCGCCAACATCACCGAGTTCGGCAAGACGCCGCTGTTCTCGACCCAGGAGCTCGCTGGCGCCAACGTGGCGATGGCGCTGTACCCGCTGTCGGCCTGGCGCGCCGCCAATGCCGCGGCGCTGAAGGTCTACCAGAGCATCCGCAAGGAGGGCCACCAGAACAAGGTGGTGGACCTGATGCAGTCGCGCGACGACCTCTACGACTATCTCGATTACCACGCCTACGAACAGAAGCTCGACGCGCTGTTCAAGCGCGACAAAAAGTAATAATGGTCAACCGGACTGACATCAACCGTAGCGGGGGAGTGAGGCAATGACCGGCATTCTGCTGTCCAGGGGCTTTGTAGCGCAGTACGGCGCGCAGTTGCAGGCAGCTGCAAAGACCGCCGGCGTGACGCCGCAGATCTTCCACCTGCCCGACGACGCGGCGCAGCGCCTGCCGGCGGAAACGCTGGCGAAGATCGAGGCCGCCTACCTGACCCGAGACATCCGCTTTTCCGACCACTATCACAGCTTCGGCGACGCAATGAAGGCGGCGCCGAACATGAAGTGGGTGCATTTCACCAGCACCGGCATCGACCAGCATCCCTTCCTGCCTTCACTGCACGAGCGCAAGGTGCGCCTGACCACTTCGGCCGGTACCAACGGTGAACCGGTGGGCCAGACCGCTGCCTGCGGCCTGCTGATGCTGGCGCGTGGTTTCCCGCGCTGGATTGCCGCGCAGCGCGAGCGCAAATGGGATCCGGCGCGCGGCAAGGATGTGCCGCGCGACCTGCGCGGTCAGACGGTCATCATCGTCGGCCTTGGCACCATCGGCGCCACGGTGGCACGGATGTGTCAGGCGCTGGAGATGAAGGTGATCGGCCTGCGCCGCAGCCCCAAGCGCGACGGCGACCCGGTGGACGAGATGCATACGCTGGACAAGCTGCCCGCGCTGCTGCCGACGGCCGACTGGCTGGTGCTGGCCTGCCCGTACACCAAGGAAACGCACCAGCTGGTCAACGCGAAAACGCTGGCGCTGATGCCCAAACACCTGCATCTGGTCAACGTCGCCCGCGGCGCGGTGTGCGATGAAAAAGCGCTGATCGCCGCGCTGCAGTCGAAACAGATCGCCGGTGCCTACCTCGACGTGTTCGAGAAGGAGCCGCTGCCCGCGGACTCGCCGCTGTGGGACATTCCCAATGTCATCGTTTCGCCGCACAACGCCTCGGCCTCCGCCGGCAACGATGACCGTGCTGCGGCGGTGTTCACCGAAAACCTCAAGCTCTACGCGACCGGCAAAAAAATGACCAACGAGCAGGGCTGAGCCGGATCGTGAAGAAGTGGCAGTGCATCCTCTGTAATTTCATCTATGACGAAGCCGCGGGATTGCCCGACGAGGGCATCCCGCCCGGCACGCGCTGGGAAGACGTGCCCGCAGACTGGACCTGTCCCTACTGCGGCGCGACCAAGGCGGATTTCGACATGATCGAGATTTCCTGACCGGGGTTTCCGCGTCACCGCGGAGAGCCGCAGCGGCGGTTTTCCGGAAACGGTTAAAATACAAGGTCTTATCACCGGTAATCATCCGGCCTCACCGGGTGCCGCCCCATGCCGCTGTTCGCCTTCGGATTGAACCACCAGACCGCACCGCTCGATGTCCGTGAGCGCGTGGTGTTTGGCGCCGGGCAGCTGACTCAGGCACTGCGTGATCTGGTCGACCGCCGGCCGGTGAGTGAGGCGGCGATCATCTCCACCTGCAACCGTACCGAGGTCTATTGCTCGACCGCCGAGCCGCGCAGCGTGGTCGACTGGCTGGCCGGCTACCACCAGTTGAAGCCGCTGCAGATCCAGCCTTATCTCTATGAGCTGCCGCAGGGCCGTGCGGTGAAACATGCCTTCCGTGTCGCCAGCGGGCTCGACTCGATGGTGCTGGGCGAGCCGCAGATCCTCGGCCAGTTCAAGAGCGCGGTGCGTTCCGCCGAAGAAGCCGGCACGCTGGGCTGGCTGCTCAACAAGCTGTTCCAGCGCACCTTCTCCGTGGCGAAAACCGTGCGCAGTGAAACCGAGATCGGCGCGAGCACGGTGTCGATGGCCGCGGCGGCTGTGCGTCTGGCCGAACGCATTTATCCGAGTATTGCCGAACAGAGCCTGCTGTTCATCGGCGCCGGCGAGATGATCGAACTCGCGGCTACTCATTTCGCCGCCCACCATCCGCGCAGGATCACTTTCGCCAACCGCACCCAGGTGCGGGCACAGCAGCTGGCCGACCGCTTTTTCGGTCACGTGATTCCGCTCAACGATATCGGTGCGCAGCTCGCGATGTATGACATCGTGGTCAGCTGCACCGCGAGTCCGCTGCCGATCATCGGCAAGGGCCTGATGGAAAGCGCGTTGCACGCGCGCAAGCACCGGCCGATGCTGATGTTCGACCTGGCAGTGCCGCGCGACATCGAGGCCGAAGTCGGCGCGCTGGATGACGCCTTCCTCTACACCGTCGATGATCTGGGCCAGATCGCGCGTGAGGGCCTCGACCAGCGCCAGAACGCGGTGGCCCAGGCCGAAGTCATCATCGAGAACCAGGTTTCGGATTTCATGCACTGGCTCGACAACCGCGAGCTGGTGCCGACCATCCGCGCGCTGCGCGACACCGCCGAACGCGCACGCCGTAATGAACTCGAGCGTGCGCAGCGCCGGCTCGCCCACGGCGCCGATCCGCAGCAGGTGATGGACGAACTGTCGAAGGCGCTGACCAACAAGTTCATGCACCCGCCGTCGCATGCGCTGAACCATGCCGCCGAAGACGAGCGCGACGAGCTCGCGGCACTGATCGCGCGGCTTTACCAGATCCAGCGGCCGGAGTAGCTGCGGCAGGTGCGTGCCCGTCCGGGCCGCGCCGTGCGTATTTTTCCTGACAGCCCATGAAACCCAGCATCGCCTCAAAACTTGACCAGTTGTCCATGCGCCTCGACGAGGTCGGCCGCCTGCTGACCACCGAGAACATCACCGAGAACATGGACAACTATCGCAAGCTCACGCGCGAACACGCCGAGCTCGAGCCGGTGGTCGCGCTGTACCGTCAATATCAGGCCAGCCTCGGTGACCTGAAGACGGCGCAGGAAATGTCGGCCGATCCGGCGATGCGCGAATTTGCCGACGCCGAAGTGGCTGAAACCAAAACGCGTCTCGAGGGTTTCGAGGCCGAGCTGCAGAAGCTGCTGCTGCCGAAGGATCCCAACGACGAGCGCAACATCTTCCTCGAGGTGCGCGCCGGCACCGGCGGTGATGAATCGGCGCTGTTCGCCGCCGAGCTGTTCCGCATGTATGCGCGTTACGCCGAGCGCAAGCGCTGGCAGGTCGAGGTGATTTCGGAAAGCCCGTCCGACCTCGGCGGCTATCGCGAGATCATCGCGCGCATCGTCGGCCAGGGGGCCTATTCCAAGCTCAAGTTTGAATCCGGCGGCCATCGCGTGCAGCGCGTGCCGGTGACCGAAACCCAGGGCCGCATCCACACCTCCGCCTGCACGGTGGCGGTGATGCCGGAAGCCGATGAAGTGGGCGAGGTGACGCTCAATCCCGCTGATCTGCGCATCGACACCTTTCGCGCTTCAGGTGCCGGCGGCCAGCACGTCAACAAGACCGACTCGGCGATCCGCATCACCCATCTGCCGACCGGACTGGTGGTCGAATGCCAGGACGACCGCTCGCAGCACAAGAACAAGGCGCGTGCGATGGCGGTGCTCGCTGCGCGGCTGAAGGACCGGCAGATGCGCGAGCAGCAATCCAGGGAAGCGGCGACGCGCAAATCGCTGATCGGCAGCGGTGACCGCTCCGAACGCATCCGCACCTACAACTTTCCGCAGGGCCGGGTCACCGACCATCGCATCAACCTGACGCTGTACAAGATCGCGCAGCTGATCGAAGGCGACATCGACGAGCTGGTCGATGCGCTGGCCGCCGAGCATCAGGCCGAGCAACTGGCCGAGCTGGCGACCGAGCAGTAACGGCGCAACGCTGGTGTTGCTGCAGCATACGAAAAACATAAGTCTTTGTTTTTATTGATAAATTTTTATGACTCCCGAGACCACTGTGACTGCGCTGCTGGCCAAAGCCGGGGCCACCCTCGGGCGCAGCGAGGCGCGGCTGCTGCTGCGCCAGGTGCTGGGTTGTGACGAGGCCTGGCTGATCGCGCATGGTGACGCGGCGCCGACCGTGGCGCAGGCAACACGGTACCGCGGGCTTTGCGCGCGCCGTGTTGACGGTGAGCCGGTCGCCTACATCAGCGGTACACGCGAGTTTTACGGACGTGAATTTGCCGTAAGTCCGGCGGTGCTGATCCCGCGCCCCGAAACCGAACTGCTGGTTGAACTCGCGCTGCAACGCCTGCCGCAAGGCGCGCGTGTACTCGACCTCGGCACCGGCAGCGGCTGCATCGGCATCACACTCGCCGCGGAGCGTGCCGATCTGCAGGTGCTGCTGGTCGATGTTTCGGCAGCCGCGCTCGAAGTGGCTCGCGGCAACGCGCAACGCTGGGCTCCGGCAAACACCACGCTGCTGTCGAGCCACTGGTATGACGCGGTGGATGGTGCCCGCTACCACCTCATCATTTCAAACCCGCCCTATATCGCCGAGGGTGATGCGCATCTTGCGCAGGGTGATCTGCGTTTCGAACCGCGCAGTGCGCTGGCTGCCGGCGATGATGGCCTGAGCGACATCCGCCACATCATCTCCGGCGCGCGGGAGTATTTGCTGCCCGGAGGCTGGCTGCTGTTTGAGCACGGCCACGATCAGGCGGCAGCCTGCGCGGCACTGCTCGACGCAGCGGGATTACGCGAACGGGTGGCCGAGCGTGATCTCGCCGGCATCGTGCGGGTCAGCGGCGGACGCTGTTGATGAGCGAAGACCACAACAGCGCACGCCTGCGCCGCATGGCTGAATTGCGCGCGTTGTACGAAGGGCATGTCGCACGCTTTCGCGCAGTCCTGAGGCAAGAGCCAGCTTCATTGGCCCGAGAAGCGCATGCCGACATGGAGGCGCTGCTCGTGCAGGATCGTCAACAGCCCGGTGCTGAAGCCATCCGCTGTAACAAGGGCTGCAGCCATTGCTGTTACGGGCCGGTCGAAATCCGCGCGCATGAAGCGGTGTTGCTGGTCGAGCAGCTGCGTGACGAAGGCCGTAGCCTTGATCTGGAAAAACTCGCGCGCCAGAGCCGCTACAGCGTCGAAACCTGGCGGGAACAGACCGCAGCCGATCAGTCCTGCGTCTTCCTCGGGCATGACGGCGCCTGCACGGTGTATGAAATGCGGCCCAATGCCTGCCGCAAGCTGCTGGTGGTCAGTGATCCGCGGCATTGCGACATTTCGCGTGGTGAGTACGAGCGGATTGAACGCCGATTCTGCTGGGAAGCCGAGATGCTCGAATCCGCGGCGCTCGAGGTGTTCGGCCTGCAACTGATGCCGCTGGCCTTGCGCGCCGCGCTCGGTGGCGACCGTTGACCCTGTGGCAAGGCCTCGTTAAACTTCAATCCCGATAGATTTGGTCAAGTTCAGCCCAGGAGTCGCGCGATGTCAGTCCAAGACACCATCAAGAATCAGGTCACCAGCCACAAGGTTGTGCTCTACATGAAGGGTTCGCCCGATTTTCCGCAGTGCGGATTTTCGTCCAACGCCATCAACATCCTGCGCGCCTGCGGCGTGGATGCCCCGTTCACCGTCAACGTGCTCGAGGATGCGGAAATCCGCCAAGGCATCAAGGCCTACGCCAACTGGCCGACGATCCCCCAGCTCTATGTCAACGGTGAATTCGTCGGCGGCTCCGACATCATGACCGAGATGTTCCAGAGCGGCGAATTGAAAAAGATGCTGGGCTGATTACTTCCGCCCTGCAAAAAGCCGGCGCAAGCCGGCTTTTTTATTGTTTCATGACGCCGCGCTCATGTCTGGAATTGCTGGAAGGCGGCGCGTGCGAGCAGGATCAGCGCCATCACCAGCAGCAGTGCGCGCAGCCAGCGCCGGTAGGTTGCGCCATCGATGCGGCTGCGCACTTTCGAGCCGAACCAGCTGGCGATGGTGGCCACCGCGGCGAGCGGCAGGGTGAACAGCCATTCCCCGAGGCTGGCGATGCCGCTGGGTGCAAGCGTCGCGAGCTGCGTCGATTTGCCGACGAGGAAGGAAATGTTCATCGCCGGCACCAGCAGCAGCGGCTGCAGGCCGATGCCGAGGTAGTAGATGATCAGCGGCGGAGCGGCGATGTTGGCGGTGGCTTCGCACAGCCCGCCGAGGAAACCGAACAGAAGCCCGAAGATCAGTTCATTTCGCTGCATCACCGGCCACTGCGACAGGCCGAGGCGGTCGAGGTTGAGATAGAACAGGATCACGCCGGCTAGCAGCAGTGCGTAGGGAAAGCCGGGGTATAGCACAAACAGCTTCGCGCCGAGGGCGGCGCCGAACAGCGCCACCACGCCCATCCACCAGAAGCGCTTCAGCATGTCGAGTGAACCGGGGCTGCGCGCGATGCTGACGAACACCGTGGCCAGGCAGGGAATCAGCACCATCACCACCGCGACCTGCATGTTGGTCGCCGCGGCGATCAAGGGTGTTGCGATCATCGGAAAACCCAGGCCCAGCGCGCCCTGCACCCAGCCGGCGACGGCGATCACGATCGTGACGTACGCGATCAGCCATGGTGACAGCGATTCAAATCCGGGCATGAAGGTGACTCAGGCGCCGGCGCGGTTCATCGCAAGTGCAACCACCTCGGCGATGTGCAGGGCCTGACGCTCCGAGCCCTGGGCAATCTGTTCGCGACAACTGTAGCCGCTGGCGATGATCATGGTGCCGGCGTCCGCGGCGCGTACCGCCGGCAGCAGCGCCAATTCGGCGGCTTTCAGCGACACCTCCACATGCTTGGGATGAAAGCCGAAGGCGCCGGCCATGCCGCAGCAGCCGGATTCAGGCACCGTGGCGCGGATGCCGAGGCGTTTGAGCAGCGCCATTTCCGCGGTCATGCCGAACACCGCCTTCTGGTGGCAGTGGCCGTGCACCAGCGCTTCACCGCCGAGCTGCGGTGCCTCCCAGCCGGGCACACGCATCAGGAAGTCGCTGAACAGCTGGCACTGCTGCGCCAGTTTTGCCGCGCGCGGATCTTCATGCAGCAGCTTCGGCAGTTCATCGCGGAACACCGACAGGCAGGCCGGTTCGAGGCCGATCACCGGCGTGCCGGCGCGGATGTCGTCATCCAGCGCATCGAGGATCTCGCGCAGTTGCGCGCGCGCGGTGTCGAGCAGGCCGAAGTCGTACAGCGGACGGCCGCAGCACAGCGACTGCGGCGGCACGCTGACGCTGTAGCCTAATTGTTCGAGCACCTCGACCGCGGCTGCGGCGGAACCGGGCTGGAAATGGTTGTTGAAGGTGTCGGCCCAGAGGATGACCCGGCCGCGGGTGCCTGCAACGGGTGTGCGGCGGGCAAACCATTTGCGGAAGGTGCGCCGCGCGAATTTCGGCACCTCGCGGCCTTGCGCAACACCGCCGGCAAATTTGAGCAGCGCCGACAGGCCGGGGGTGTGGGTGAGCAGGTTGGTGAGGCGCGGCGCCAGTGAAGCGACCCGCGCCCAGCGCTGTATCCAGCCCATGCTATAGGCTTGCCGCGGGCGCAAGCGGCCGCGGTAGTGCTGGTGCATGAATTCGGCCTTGTAGGTGGCCATGTCGGTGTGTGTCGGGCAGTCATTCTTGCAGCCCTTGCAGGCGAGACACAGTTCCAGCGCCTCGCGCACTTCTTCACTTTGCCAGCCGTCCTGGATCAGTTCGCCGCGCAGCATCTCTGACAGTAACCGTGCCCGGCCGCGTGTCGAATAACGCTCCTCGCGCGTGGCGCGGTAACTCGGGCACATCACGCCGCCTTCGTGGGCGCGGCATTTGCCCATGCCAACGCAGCGTTCGATGGCGCGGGTGAAACCGTGGCCTTCGCGGCTGGCGTAGCTGAATGCTGTGGCCGGTTGCCGCGGCGCATAGTCCGGGCCGTATTTCAGGTTTTCGTCGGCGCGGTAAGGATCGATGACCTTGCCCGGATTCATCCGGTTCAGCGGATCCCAGATCGCCTTGAATTCGCGGAAGGCCTGCATCAGCTCTTCGCCGTACATGATCGGCAGGAACTCGGCCTTGGCCTGGCCGTCACCATGTTCGCCCGACAGCGAGCCGCCGTACTTCACCACCAGTTCGGCGGCCGCGCGCAGGAAGCTGCGCCAGACCTTGATGCCTTCATGGCTGCGGGTGTCGAAGGTGATGCGGGCGTGGATGCAGCCGTCGCCGAAGTGGCCGTAGAGCGAAGTCTGATAACCGTGGCAGTCGACCAGCGCCTGGAATTCGCGCAGGTAATCACCCAGGCGCAGCGGATCCACTGCGGCATCCTCCCAGCCGACGGCGGGATCAACTGCATTGGCCTCGATGGTCAGCGCGGTGGCCGAGGCGCCGGTTTCGCGGATGGTCCACACCCGTTCACACATCGCGCCATCGGTGATCAGCCACGAGGAGGGCCGCAAGGCATCGGCGGGTTTGGCGGCGTAGTGATCAATCAGTCCCTGCGCCTGCGCGGTGGCGGCTTCGATGCTGTCGGCGCCGAACTCGATCATGATCCAGGCATTGCCTGCAGGCAGCAGCCTGATGTCATCAGCACGCAGGCCGCGCGCCCTCAAGCCGCCGATGATGCGTTCGTCCAGCCCCTCGGTGGCGATGGGCTTGAAGGGCAGGATTTCCGGAACCGCATCGCCGGCAAGGTAGATGTCGGGAAAGCCCAGCACCAGCAGCACGCGTTTCTGCGGGCTGTCCACCAGCCGCGTTGTCGCGCCGAGCGTGAACACGCAGGTGCCTTCGGTGCCGACCAGCGCCCGCGCGACATTGAAACCGTTTTCCGGCAGCAGCTGGTCGAGGTTGTAGCCGGAGACTCGGCGCTTGATTTTCGGGAAACGGGTGCGGATCAGCTCGGCGTATTTGTCGCGCAGGTCGCGCAGCCTGCCGTAGATTTCACCGCGGCGGCCACCGGCGCGGATGATGCGCACCAGTTCGTCTTCAGACGTCGGCCCCACGGTCAGGCGCAGGCCGTCGTAGGTGACGATGTCCAGCGTCTCGACGTTATCGACGGTCTTGCCGGCCATCACCGAGTGCGCGCCGCAGGAGTTGTTGCCGATCATGCCGCCCAGTGTGCAGCGGCTGTGGGTGGCGGGATCGGGGCCGAAAGTCAGTTCATGCTGTTCGGCGGCGTCGCGCAGCGCATCGCAGACCGCGCCCGGCTCCACACGTGCCGTGCGTTTGGCCGGATCGACGTGCAGCACGCGGTTCATGTACTTGGTGGTGTCGATCACCACCGCGATGTTCACGCACTGGCCGTTCTGCGAGGTACCGCCACCACGCGGCAGGATCGGCACCCCGTGTTCGCGGCAGATGTCGAGGGTGGCGAGTACGTCCTCGATATTGCGCGGCAGCACCACGCCAATGGGGATCTGCCGGTAATTGGAAGCGTCGGCGGAGTAGGCGGCACGGGACGCAGTGTCAAAACGCACTTCGCCGGAGATACGCGCGGCAAGCTGCCGCGCCAGGGATTCGCGATCCAGCGCAGGCGCTGACCCTGCGGGCAACACTGCGTGATGGCCATCAAAAGGGGCGTTCAAATCGGCTCCGTGACTGGGTGAACTACCGGGTGTGGAGGCGCTGCGCAGCCAGCGGCAGCGACCCCTGATTGTAGCCTGCTGCTTGTGCCGCGATGCTGTCGCCAGCGGCAAAACCTGCCCGCATTAATTCATAATTAAGTTAATTAAAACAATTACTTATAATGGTTTCTGCAAGCGCTTGCAGCTGCTTGGGTGGCCGGCGTATGATGCCAGCCTCGCGGTGGCGCGACCGACGCCGCCCTCAACCGCAACACCCTGCTCGGAGGAAATGACATGAACAGCATGGCAGACAGCAAGAATGTGGCGAAGGCCATCGCCGCCGGCGGCAAGGTGCGGATGACGCCGTCCGAGGCCTTTGTTGAAACACTGGTGGCGCAGGGCGTGAAGGATACTTTTGGAATTGTCGGCTCCGCCTACATGGATGCCCACGACCTGTTTCCGCTGGCGGGCATCCGTTTCCTTTCAGTGGCGCACGAACAGAATGCCGCGCACATGGCCGACGGCTACTCGCGGGTCACCGGCAAACACGGCGTGTGCATCGCGCAGAACGGCCCCGGCATCACCAACTTCGTCACCGGCATCGCCGCCGCGTACTGGGCGCATTCGCCGGTGGTCTGCATCACGCCGGAGTCGGGCAGCCTGAGCATGGGCCTCGGCGGTTTCCAGGAAACCGAGCAGATGCCGATTTTTTCCAAGATCACCAAGTGGCAGGTGCACGTCAATTCGCCGCTGCGTATTGCCGAACTGACCGGCCGCGCCTTCGACATCGCGATGGCCGAGCGCGGCCCGGTGCAGGTCAACATCCCGCGCGACTATTTCTATGGCGAGGGTGATTACGAAATCCCGCAGCCGCACAAGCTCGAACGTGGCGCCGGTGGTCCGGAAACCCTCGATGCCGCAGCGCGGATGCTGGCCCGCGCCAAATTCCCGGTGATCCTGTCCGGCGGCGGCGTGATCATGGCCGGCGGCATCAAGGAGTGCGCGGCTCTTGCCGAGTACCTCAGCGCGCCGGTGGTCAATTCCTATCTGCATAACGATTCCTTTCCGGCCAGCCATCCGCTGTGCTGCGGCCCGCTCGGCTACCAGGGATCGAAGGCGGCGATGAAGCTGATCGCCAAGGCCGATGTGGTGCTGGCGCTGGGCTCGCGCCTCGGGCCTTTCGGCACGCTGCCGCAGCACGGTCTCGACTACTGGCCGAAGGATGCGAAGATCATCCAGGTCGATGCCGATTCACGCATGCTCGGCCTGGTCAAGAAAACCACGGTCGGCATCTGCGGCGATGCCAAACTTGCCGCGGTCGCGTTGCTCGAACGGGTGAAGGCGATAGCCAAACTGGTGCCGAACAAGGCGCGTATCGCCGAAATCCAGAAAGAGAAAAAAGCCTGGGCCGAAGAACTCGACAAATGGCCTTCGCCGAACACCAAGACCCGCATCGGCCCGCGCCAGGCGCTCGCCGCGCTGTCCCGCGCGATGCCGAAAAACGCGATGGTGTCCACCGACATCGGCAACGTCTGCTCGGTGTCGAACAGCTATCTGCATTTTGACCAGGCACCGTCCTTCCTCGCCGCGATGAGCTTTGGCAACTGCGGTTACGCCTTCCCGGCGGCGATGGGCGCCAAGGTCGGCCGCCCTGACCGCCCGGCGATTGCCTATGTCGGCGACGGCGCCTGGGGGATGAGCCTGAACGAAGTGATGACCTGCGTGCGCGAAAAAATCCCGGCAGTGGCCGTGGTTTTCAACAACGGCCAGTGGGGCGCAGAAAAGAAAAACCAGGTCGACTATTTCGAGAACCGCTACCTAGGCACCAACTTGCAGAACCCGAACTTCGCCGAGGTTGCCGAAGCGATGGGCGCGCAGGGGCTTACCGTCGAGCATGTCGATGAGGTGGGCGACGCGCTGCGCGCGGCGGTGCGTTCGAACAAACCCACCGTCATCAACATGATGCTGACGCAGGAGCTCGGCGATCCGTTCCGCCGCGACGCCTTCCGCCAGCCGAAGCGCCTGCTGCCGAAGTACCGCAAGTTCAGCGCCAAGCAGTACCGCTGAGTGCCGGAGCCTGAGCAAAAAAAGCCGGCCAGCGCCGGCTTTTTTTGAGCGCATCAAGCGATGACCGACAAATTTCCCCGCGCCGCGCGCCTGGCCGACGTCGCCCGGCTGGCCAAGGTATCCACCGCCACCGTGTCGCGGGCGCTGACCCTGCCGCAAAAGGTCAAGGCGCGCACGCTCGAGCGCGTGCAGCAGGCTGCGAGCAGCCTCGGCTATGTCGCGCACGGCGCGGCGCGTGCGCTGGCCTCGCGCCGCACCCACACCATAGGCGCGGTGCTGCCGACGCTTGAAAACGCGATTTTTGCGAATACCATTGCCGCCCTGCAACGCACCCTGGATGCCGCAGGTTATGTGCTGCTGCTGGCCAGTCATGATTTTGACGCGGATATTGAAGCGCGCGTCACACGCACACTGATCGAGCGTGGTGTCGATGGCCTGGTGCTGCTTGGCACCACCCACCACCCGGATATTTACCGGATGCTTGAGGCCAATGGCGTGCCCTATGTGCTGACCTGGGCTTTTGATGAAAGCGGCAATCATCCCTGTGTCGGTTTCGACAACCGGGCGGCCGCGGTGCGCATCACGGATCACCTGCTGGATCTGGGTCACCGCCGCTTTGCGATGGTGTCAGGCATCACGGCCAGCAATGAACGCGCGCAGGAGCGCCTGTCCGGTGTGCGTGCTGCCCTGGCCTCGCGCGGCATCGGGCTGCCGGCGCAATACGTCGTCGAAAAGCCCTACACGCATACCGGCGGACGCGAAGGTCTGAGTGAGGTGTTTGGCGCCGGCGAAGCGCCAACCGCGGTGATCTGCGGCAACGACGTGCTGGCGATCGGCGCGATCGCCGAATGTCATGCCCGCGGCCTGACGGTGCCGGGTGATGTGTCGATCACCGGCTTTGACGACATGGAACTGGCGGCGCTGATGAATCCTGCGCTGACCACGATGCGTTTTCCGACCGCGGAACTGGGCGCGTATGCCGCGAATCACCTGCTGATGCGGCTGGAAGGCAAGGCGGTGGATTTGCGCTGCAAGCTGCCGACCGAACTGGTGGTCAGGGGCAGCACGGCAAAACCCGTCGCTTAAATTTCTGGTCAACCAAAACCGTTCGCCCTGAGCCCTTCGACAAGCTCAGGGCGGGCTCTGTCGAAGGGCGTGCAGCGCAAGCGGCTTCGGCAGGCTCAGCCCAAACGGTGTCGAGTGAACAACAAACCGTTCAGGCCAGCAGCTTGCGCGCCTTGGCGATGGCGGCCTTGACCCGCGCCGGCGCGGTGCCGCCGATATGGCTGCGGCTTTTCATCGAGCCTTCGAGCGTCAGCGCCTCGAACACATCGGGGCCGATCAGTGGCGAGAACTGGCGCAGTTCCTCAAGCGGCATGTCCGAAAGTTCGCAGCGCCGGGTTTCGGCCTGGCGCACCGCCAGTGCAACCACTTCATGCGCTTCGCGGAAAGGCAGGCCCTTTTTCACCAGATAGTCTGCAAGGTCGGTCGCGGTGGCATAACCCTCGCGCGCCGCGGCGCGCATTGCATCGGGCTTGACGGTGATGCCGCCGACCATGCCGCCGAACACCGCAAGGCTGGCGGTGAGTGTGTCGAGCGTGTCGAACAGCGGTTCCTTGTCTTCCTGGTTGTCCTTGTTGTACGCCAGCGGCTGGCCCTTCATCAGGGTCAGCAGCGCAACCAGGTGGCCGTTGACGCGGCCGGTCTTGCCGCGCACCAGTTCGGCGACGTCGGGATTCTTTTTCTGCGGCATGATTGACGAGCCGGTGCAGTAGCGGTCGGCGATGTCGATGAAGCCGAAGCGCGGGCTCATCCACAGGATCAGCTCTTCGCTGAAGCGCGAAAGATGGGTCATCGCCAGCGCCGCGGCGGCGACAAATTCAATCGCGAAGTCGCGGTCGGACACCGCATCCAGCGAGTTTTCGCAGACGCCGTCGAAGCCGAGTTCCTTCGCCACCATCTGGCGGTCGATCGGAAATGAGGTGCCGGCGAGCGCTGCGGCGCCCAGCGGCAGGCGGTTGACCCGCTTGCGGCAGTCGGCAAAACGCTGCGCATCTCGCGTCAGCATCTCGACATAGGCGAGCAGGTGGTGTGCGAAGGACACCGGCTGCGCAACCTGCAGATGGGTGAAGCCGGGCATCACCGTGTCACTGTGTTTTTCGGCGAGGTCGAGCAGCGCGCGCTGCAGGTTCTTGATCAGCGCCTGCACCTGATCAATGCCGGCACGCACATAGAGCCGCACGTCGGTCGCGACCTGGTCATTGCGCGAGCGGCCGGTGTGCAGGCGCTTGCCGGCGTCGCCGACCATGTCGGTCAGCCGGCGCTCGATGTTCAGGTGCACATCCTCCAGATCGAGCGACCATTGGAACTGACCGGCGCGGATTTCACCGGCAATCGCGGCGAGGCCTTTTTCTATCGCGGCGAGGTCGTCGGTGCCGATGATGTTCACCGCGCGCAGCATTTTGGCGTGCGCCAGCGAACCCTGGATGTCGAACTCGGCCAGGCGGTGATCAAAGCCGACCGAGGCGGTGAAGCGTTTGACGAGCTCGTCAACCGGCTCGCTGAAACGGCCCGACCACGGTTTGCTGGCGCCGGCTTTGGCTGGTGCGGGCGCGGATTTTTCTTTGGCGGACATGGGCTTGGGCGGGGACTGCTAGAATCGAATGGAGGGAAAACAGCAACGAAAACAGCGATGTCGCGCAGTATAAATCATAACGTTCACCACAGCGCCCTGCCGGACTTCCGCAACCTTGGCATTCTGCTGCGCATCCTGCTGCTGGTGAATGGCATCGCGCTGTTGGCGGCGCTGGTCGAGGCGCCGACGCTGCCCGCGGCAGCACGCCAGTTCACCGCCAATGCCGCGCTGGTCGAGCCGATGCTGATGCTGAGCCTGCTCGCGCTCTCCGCGCTTGATCCCTGGTTGCGCCGGCCGCCTTATGCCGCCGGTATTGGCGCAGTGCTGGCGCTGGAAACCGCATTGACATTGACTCTTCACCAGCTGGCGCAGGACTGGCTGCTGACCGAGCCGGTGTCGGTGACGCGCTGGCTGCTGGTGGTGCTGATCGTCACCGCGACATTGCTGGCGTATTTCAATCTGCGCAGCCGCGCGTTGTCGCCGGCGCTGGCCGAGGCGAGGTTGCAGGCGCTGCAGGCGCGGATCCGTCCGCATTTCCTGTTCAACAGCATCAATGCCGTGTTGTCGCTGGTGCGCCAGCAGCCGCGACAGGCCGAAACCGCGCTCGAGGACATGGCCGGACTGTTCCGTGCGCTGATGGCCGACAATCGCGAACTGGCGCCGCTGTCCGACGAGGTCGAACTCTGCCGCCAGTACCTGAACCTTGAAAAACTGCGCCTTGGCGAGCGCCTGCAGGTCGAATGGCATATCGACAAGATGCCGGGTGACGCGCTGATTCCGCCGCTGGCCCTGCAGCCGCTGCTCGAGAACGCGGTCTATCACGGCATCGAACCGGGCGAGGCGCCGGGCATCGTCAGCATCAACATCTACGCCGCCCGCGACCGCCTGCACATCGTGCTGCGCAATCCGTACAAGGCCAGCGGCGGCCATCACGCCGGCAACAAGATGGCGGTGGGCAACATCCGCGAACGCCTGCAGCTGCATTTTGATGTGGCCGCCGAGCTGGTGACGCGCGTCGGCGAGGACAGTTATGAAGTACGGATGGCGATGCCTTATGTCAAAAATGAGGTAAAAACAAGGCCGTGATGAACACCCCGGCGCTGAAAATACTGATTGTTGATGACGAGGCTCCAGCACGCAGCCGGATGCGCGACCTGCTTGCCGATATCAGCCCGGAGCTGCCGTTGACGGTGGTCGGCGAGGCCGGCAACGGCCGCGAGGCCCTGGCATTCGCCGCCGCGGAGCAGCCCGATGTGGTGCTGCTGGACGTGCGCATGCCGGGCATGGACGGCATCGAAGTGGCACAGCATCTGCGCCTGATCGAGCCACCGCCAGCGGTGATCTTCGCCACCGCCTTCGACAGTTATGCGATCCGTGCCTTTGATCTGCATGCCGTTGATTACCTGCTCAAGCCGATCCGTGCCGCACGCCTGCAGGAGGCGCTGGCGCGCGCACGTGCCGCGCAGCCGCCGCGCGGCGAAGCGCTGCAGGAACTGCGCAACACGCCGCGCAGTTGCCTCAGCGCCGCCGAGCGCGGCAAGGTGCACCTGATCCCGCTGGAAGACGTGCTGTACCTGCGCGCCGAGCTGAAATACGTCACCGTGCGCACTGCCGCCCGTGAATTCCTGATCGAGGAATCACTGACCCGGCTCGAGCAGGAATTCGCCGAACGTTTTGTGCGCGTGCACCGCAACTGCCTGGTGTCGCGCGCCGCGATCCGCGGCTTCGAGCGCGCCGAGGGGGATGCCGAGGGTGGTTGGCAGGTGCTGCTGGCCGGGCTCGATGAGCGTATTCCCGTCAGCCGCCGCCAGCAGCATGTGGTGCGCGATCTGGCGAGGTAGTGCCGGGTCAGGGTTTTTGCTTTGGCGGCGGATTGCTGCGCATTTTCGTCAGCCCCGCTTCAATCGATTGCTCGATGTACAGCCGGTAATAATCTTCCAGCGCGAGGCCAACGAGCGGCTGCGTCACCGGCTGGCCGGCGCCGTCAAACACGATCAGCGTCGGCACGCGCCGCACCTTGAGGCTGCGCGCAAAAGCGCGGTGGGTGGTCGCGGCACCGCTGAAATCGCGCAAGGGCGTGTCGCGGTCGACATCGATCTCGCGGATCAGCACCCGGTCGCGCCACTGCGGATCGTTTTGCAGCGGAATCAGATGATCACGCCGCGCCGTCGCGCAATACGGACAGGACTGCTGCATGAAGGCGATCAGCACGGGCATGCGTTTGCTGCGGCCTTCCGCGGCAAGTTGTGCCAGGTCATCGGCGCGGACGAGTTGTGCCGCAGCCGTCGCAGCGCTGCTGCATGCTACAATCAGCAGCAACAAACGGCAAAATTTATTCAATAAAATCAATGGTTTACGATAAAATCCGTGATGATGTCCGTGCCCATGTCCGAGAATAAGGCGGATGCCGGATCGCAGCCGCTGGTGATTGCCACGCGGGAATCCGCGCTGGCGCTGTGGCAGGCGCGGCATGTGCAATCACTGCTGCAGCAATTATATCCACGGCGCACGGTGACGCTGCTCGGCATGACCACCGAAGGCGACCGCAAGCTCGGCAGCTCGCTTGCCAAGATCGGCGGCAAGGGCCTGTTCGTGAAGGAACTGGAGGATGCGCTTGCCGACGGTCGCGCCGACCTCGCGGTGCACTCGGCCAAGGATGTGCCGATGCACCTGCCGCCGGGCTTCACGCTGGCCGCCATCCTTGAACGCGCCGATCCGCGTGATGCCTTTGTCTCCACGCGTTACCGCAATCTTGCTGAATTGCCCGATGGCGCACGGGTCGGCACTTCCAGCCTGCGCCGTGAATGCCAGTTGCGCGCCAATCATCCGCGGCTGCGCATTGAACCGCTGCGCGGCAATGTGCAGACGCGCCTGAAAAAACTCGATGACGCTGAATATGACGCGATCATCCTCGCCGCCGCGGGCCTGAAGCGCCTGGGTCTCGTTGAACGGATCACCGCACTGCTTGCGCCAGCGGACAGCCTGCCCGCGGTCGGGCAGGGCGCGCTGGCGATCGAATGCCGCGGCGACCGCGGCGACGTGATCGAACTGCTGGCGCCGCTCAATCATGCCGCGACCCGCCACTGCGTACTCGCCGAGCGTGCCCTGTCGCGCGGGCTGGCCGGCAGCTGCAATGTGCCGCTGGCCGGTTATGCCGAAATCGCCGGCAATCAGCTGCATCTGCGCGGACTCGTTGGCACACCCGATGGCCGGCGCGTATTACGCGGTGAACGCAGCGGTGCGGCGGACGAGGCCGAAGCGCTGGGGGCGGCACTTGCCGACGAGCTGCGTGCACAGGGCGCGGGCGACATTCTTGCTGCCGCGGCTGCTGAACCATGAGTGCGGCACTCGCTGACCGCGGCATCGTCATCACCCGTCCACAGCAGCAGTCCGCGGCACTCGCGGCGATGATTGCCGAAGCCGGTGGCCGCGTGTTCCGGTTTCCGGTGATCGAGATCCGCGACACTGAAAACACCGCCGAACTCGATGCGCTGATCGACCGGCTGGACGATTACCATATCGCGATTTTTATCAGCCCCAATGCCGCGGAGCGCGCGCTGGGCCGCATCACTGCGCGCCGGCGCTGGCCGGCGACACTGGCCGCCGCCGCGGTGGGCCCCGGTGGTGCCGCGGTGCTGGCGGCACAGGGTGTGACCGGAGTCACCGTGCCGGCGCAGCGCTTTGACAGTGAAGGTCTGCTCGGCACGCCCTTGCTGCAATCGGCGGCAGGCCGGCGGGTGGTGATTTTTCGTGGCAACGGCGGCCGCGAATTTCTTGCTGAAGCGCTGCGTGAACGCGGCGCGGCAGTTGAAGTGGTCGAGTGTTACCGCCGTGAACGGCCGCAGGCCGATGCCGCGCCCCTGCTCGCGGCCTGGGCTCGCGGCGAGGTCGATGCGGTGACGGTGACCAGCAGCGAAGGCCTGCACAATCTTTTTGTGATGCTCGGTTCCACCGGTGAAGCAGCGTTGCGTGCGACGCCGCTGTTCGTGCCGCATCCGCGGATTGCCGCGGTGGCGGGTGAACGGGGCTGTGCCCGCGTGATCACAACGGATGCCGGCGATCGCGGATTGTTGGCGGCGCTGCGCATGCATTTTCAGCCATGAATCGCGTCTGGGGCCGCGGGGCTGCGTGTTATTCTCGAACGCATGAGTGATACCGCACAAAAAACGGAAAAAATGCCGGAGCAGCAAGTGGTTGAACCCCTGACCCCGGCGTCTTCCCAGACGACCGCACCGGTGATGTCACGCCCGGTAATCGCCGCGCTGTTTCTTGCCGCGCTCGCCGTCGTGTTTGGTGCCGTGCACTGGGTTCAGGACCGTGGCGCCGATGACGACCTGCGCCGCGAGCTGGCGCGCCGCCTTGCCGAGATGGATGCCCAGAACAAGGAGGCTGCTAGCCGTTCGGCGCAGGCCGCCAACGCGCTGCGCGAGGCCGAGGTCAAGCTCGGTGTGCTCGAAGCGAAATTGGCCGAATCCCAAAGCCAGCAGATCGCGCTGGAAGCGCTGTATCAGGAGCTTTCGCGCAACCGCGATGAATGGGCCTTCGCCGACATCGAGCAATCGGTGCTGCTCGCCAGCCAGCAGTTGCAGATCGCCGCCAACGTGCGTGCCGCGCTGATCGGCCTGGAAAACGCCGAGGCAAGGCTGCAGCGCCTCGATCAGCCGCGTTACGCCAATCTCAAGCGCGCGCTGGCGCGGGATGTCGAAAAACTCAAGGCGCTGCCGCTGACCGACATCTACGGCAGCAGCGCGCGGCTTGATGATGTGATCGCCGTGATCGACAAATTGCCGCTGGCGATGGATGCCCGCGCGCGGCCCGACAAAATCGCTGACAAAGGCGCGGCGGACAACGGCGCCGCAGCAAACGCTGCGCCAGGCTGGGAGCGTGCCCTGCGCGAAGCCTGGTCCGAATTGCGGCAACTGGTGCGCATCCAAAGGGGCGGGGTGCAGGATGCCACGCTACTCGCTCCGGACCAGGCTTATTTCCTGCGTGAAAACCTCAAGCTCCGGCTGTCCAGCGCGCGGCTCGCGCTGCTCACCCGCGACACCCGCGCCTATCAGGGTGATCTGCGCGCCGCGCTGACCGCGCTGGACACACACTTTGAGCGCAAGGATGCCGCGGTCATCGCGGCCGGGAGCACCCTGCGCAAGCTGCAGGCGGCACAGTTGCAGGTTGAGCTGCCCGATCTTGCCGAAACACTGGAAGCACTGCGCAAGCTGCGTCTGCCGCGCGCCAGGGCTGCGAACTGAAAGCCATGCGCTGGCTGCTCTGGATCATCGGCCTTGCCGCCGCCGCCACCGCGCTGACCCTGCTCGGTGGTTTGAACGAAGGTTATGTGCTGGTTGCGCTGCCCGGCCAGCGTATCGAGCTGTCACTGAATCTCGCGGTAATCCTGCTGCTGCTCGGCTTCATCAGCGCCTATGCGCTGCTGCGCCTGCTGTTCACCGCGATTGACCTGCCGGCACGAGTGGCTGCACTGCGCGCGCGGCGCAAGGCCGAAGGCGCGCAACATGCGCTGCTCGAGGCGCTGCGTGATTTTTTTGCCGGGCGGTTTGCCCGCGCTGAGAAGGGCGCGGTGCGTGCCGTCGAACTGGGCGCGGCTCCCGATGTCGGCGCGGTGATTGCCGCACATGCCGCGCATGGCCTGCGCGACCGGCCGCGCCGCGACGCCCATCTCGAGCGACTTGAGCAAGGCGATGCAGCGCAGGCGCCGATCCGCGCGGTGGCGCGGGCGCGCATGCTGATTGACGACCAGCGTCCGGAAGAGGCGCTGGCGGCGCTGGCCATGCTGCCGGTCAAACACACCGCGGCGCTGCGCCTGGAGTTGCGCGCGCGCCAGCGCCTCAAGCAGTGGGAGCTGGCGCCTGCACTGATCGACCAGCTCGAGAAGCGCGGCGTGTTCAGCGCGGACCAGGCCGATGCCGAACGCCGCCATGCCTGGCTGCAGATGATCCGGCGTCAGGCTGGCGACAGCGCCGCGCTGGCTGCGCTGTGGAAACGCGTACCCGAACGCCATCGCCGCGACGCGATCATCGCCGCGGCCGCGGCAACGGTCTTCCAGGCCTTGGGCGAATCGGCGCAGGCGCGCGGCATCATCGAAGCCGCGCTCGATGCTGAATGGGATGCCGCGCTCGTGCAGCTCTATGGCGAGCAACCGGGCGACGACGCCCTGCGCCGCATCGAACAGGCCGAGCGCTGGCTGAAAACCCGGCGCGAGGATGCCGCGCTGCTGCTCACGCTGGGCCGCCTGTGCGCGCATCAGCAGTTGTGGGGCAAGGCGCAGAGCTACCTCGAAGCGAGTATTGCCATCGAGGCGACCTACACCGCGCACCTCGAGCTGGCGCGCCTGCACGAGGGGCTCGAACGCGGCGACGAAGCGCGCCGCCATTACCGTGAAAGTCTGGAACTGGCCGCGGCGCAGTTGCAGCGCGCTTCAGGCGGGCGGCGGCGGCGGACGGTGTGACTGTCCCGCCTCAGGCCGGGTTCGCCGGCGTGAAGGCATCGGCGTAGAACGCCGCTTCGGGTAACCCGCGCTGCGCGCAGAAGTCGCGTTTCGCGGCCTCGATCATCAATGGCGCGCCGCAGGCATAGACCTCGAATTCCGAAAGATCTGCATGGTCTTCGAGCACTGCCTGATGCACCAGGCCGCGGCGGCCGGTCCAGCCGTCATCCGCTGCCCCATCGGATATCACCGGCACGTAGTTCACACCGTGTTCCCGCGCCCAGCCCTGCGGCAGTTCGTCGAGGTAGAGATCGGCGGCGTTGCGCGCTCCGCGGTACAGCGTCAGCGGCCTTTTGATGTGGTTGTGGATGGCGTGTTCGATGATCGCCTTGATCGGCGCGAAGCCGGTGCCGCCTGCGACCAGGATCACCGGCTTCTCGCCGTCCTCGCGCAGGTAAAAACTGCCGAGAGGTCCTTCAAAACGCAGGATGTCCTTTTCCTTCAGCTGCGTGAATACATGGGTGCTGAACGGGCCGCCGTAGTTGCGCAGGTGCAGTTCGATCAGCCCATCGTCGTGCGGGGGGTTGGCCATCGACAGGCTGCGCCGGGTGCCGTCCTTGAGCAGGATGTCGATGTACTGGCCCGCGAGAAACTGCAACCGCTCGGAAGCCGGCAGGCGCAGGCGGATGCGCATCACTTCGGGTGTCAGGCGCTCCAGCGTCTGCACGCGGCAGGGCAGGGTGCGCACGGGGATGTCGCGCATTGCCCCGATCTCCCGGCATTCGACCACCAGGTCGGTCAAAGGCTTCGCCTGGCAGAACAGCGCCGCGCCGCGTTCACGCTCCGCAGAAGACAGCGCCTTGTCCTGCGTTGCACCGTGTTCGACCCGGCCCCGCAGTACCTTGCCCTTGCATGAGCCGCACGCGCCGTTGCGGCAGCCGTAGGGCAGCAGAAAGCCTTCGCGCAGCGCGGCTTCGAGCACGGTATCAGCAGCCTCGGCATGGCAGACATGGCCGCTGGGCATCAGGGTGATCTGGAAGGTCATCGCCGGGGTTGCGCTAGAATGAAAGGCTATGAGGACTGGCCGGTAAAACGACAGCTGTGAACAGATGGCTATGAAGCGACTGCTGATCATTGGTTGCGGCGACGTTGGCACCCGCGTTGCGGCGCTGCTGCGTTCGCGTTATCGCATCTACGCGCTGACGCGTGAGGCTGCACGCTTCGCCGGATTGCGCAGCCGGGGCATCATTCCGCTGGCCGGCGATCTCGACCGTCCGGAGAGCCTCGAGGCGCTGCCGGGCCTCGCGCATGATGTCATCCATCTTGCGCCGCCGCCGGCGGATGGTGCCACCGACTCCCGCACTGCGCATTTGATTGCGGCGCTGGCGCGGGCGCGCAGTCTACCACAGCACTTTGTCTACATCAGCACCAGCGGCGTCTATGGCGACTGCAGCGGCGCACTCATTGATGAGACGAGTCCGCTGCGCCCGTCAACCGCGCGCGCGCGGCGTCGCGCCGATGCCGAACGCCGCCTGCGTGAGTGGGGCGCGCGCAGCGGCGTGTGTGTCAGCATCCTGCGGGTGCCCGGCATCTATGCCGAGGACCGCCTGCCGCTCGCGCGTCTTGAGCGCGGTACGCCGGCCTTGCTCGATCACGAAGACAGTTACGTCAACCATGTCCATGCCGATGACCTGGCGCGGATGGTGGTCGCAGCCCTGCATCACGGCCAGGCCAACCGCAGCTACAACGCCAGCGATGACGCACCACAGAAAATGGGTGACTACTTCGATCTTGTTGCCGACCGTTTCAGCCTGCCGCGTCCGCCGCGGCTGCCGCGCGCCGAAGCACGGCAGGTGCTGCCGGAAACGCTGTATTCGTTCATGAGTGAATCGCGGCGCCTGGTGAACGGTCGTGTGAAGCGCGAACTGCGCGTACGCCTGCGCTATCCGACGGTCAATGAAGGGGTTGCCGCCGCGGCGGCCCTGCGGCTTGAACATGCATCTGGATCGTCATGATGCCGGCTGAACCCGGCACGGTGCTGCTGGTGTTGTGCAATGCGCCGGATGCGGCCACCGCTGAAAAACTGGCGGACCATCTTCTGCAATCGCGGCTCGCCGCCTGCGTCAACATTCTTGCGCCCTGCCGCTCGAGTTACCGCTGGCAGGGGACGATCGAAACCGCGACCGAGGTGCCGCTGCTGATCAAGACCACGGCGGTGGCCTATGCGCGGCTCGAAGCCGCGCTGCGTGAACACCACCCGTACGAACTACCGGAAATCATTGCTGTCCCAGTGGACAGGGGCCTGCCCGCCTTCCTGCAGTGGGTGGCGGATGAAACCAATGTGATGGCCCGAACCGAACCCGCCTGAACCCCCTATGCGCTTTTCCATTGCCGTCATGCCCGTTGTAATGCTGCGCTGGTTTTTATTGCTGGCCCTGGTTTTCAGCGGATCGACCCGCGCCGCCGAGCCCGATCTGCTGGAGCCGGAAAAAGCCTTTGCCTTCAGCGTGCGTATTGCCGCGCCGGATGCGATCGAGGTGCGGTACCTGATTGCCAAGGGCTATTACATGTACCGCGACAAATTCCGCTTTACCGCGGAACCCGCCGGCGTGGTGCTCGGGGAGCCGCGCCTGCCCCAGGGTGAGCGCAAGAAGGACGAGTTTTTCGGCGAGACCGAGGTCTATCGCGGCGATTTGCGCATCGTGATTCCGGTGGTGTCCGCCGGCGAAGGACGCATCACGCTGAAGGCGCTGTCGCAGGGCTGTGCTGATGTCGGGGTCTGTTATGTGCCGACCGAGCAGGTGGCCAAACTGCAATTGACCGGGGCTGCGGCGGCGGCTGGCGCGGCGCCGGTTGCGACCCCGGCACTCGGCGAGGATGCACGCATCGCAGAGCTGTTCCGCGGCTCCACCGGCTGGATGATCCTGAGCTTTTTCGGTTTTGGCCTGCTGCTGTCATTGACGCCCTGCGTGCTGCCGATGGTGCCGATCCTCTCCGGCATCATCGTCGGCCAGGGCGCAAAGGTCACCCGCATACACGGCCTCCTGCTGTCGGTGGCTTATGTGCTGGGCATGGCCATCACCTATGCACTGGCGGGAGTGGCTGCCGGTCTTTCCGGCGGCATGCTCGCAGCGGCGCTGCAGAATCCCTGGGTACTGGGCGCCTTTGCGCTGGTGTTTGTGGTGCTGGCGCTGTCGATGTTCGGTGTATACGAGCTGCGTCTGCCGCCGGCCCTGCAATCCTGGCTGGCCGGCACCAGTGGCCGCCTCCCCGGCGGACGTTTTACCGGTGTGTTTGGCATGGGTGTTTTTTCGGCGCTGATTGTCAGTCCCTGCGTCGCCGCGCCGCTGGCCGGCGCGCTGCTCTACATCTCGCAAAGTGGTGATGGCCTGCTCGGCGCGGTGGCGCTGTTCGCAATGGCGCTGGGCATGGGGGTGCCATTGCTCGCAGTCGGCGCTTCGGCCGGGGCCCTGCTGCCCAGGGCCGGCGCATGGATGGAGGCCGTCAAACGATTCTTCGGGGTGTTGCTGCTGGCGGTGGCGATCTATCTGGTGTCGCCGGTGATTCCGGTGGTTGCGCAGATGCTGGCCTGGGCCGCGCTGCTGATGTTCAGCGGTGTTGTACTGCGCGCCATCGATCCGCTGCCGGCCGGGGCCGGCAGCGCGGCCCGTGTTGGCAAGGGGCTCGGTGTGCTGCTGCTGGTGGCCGGTATTGCCTATCTGGTTGGCGCCCTGTCGGGAGGGCGCGATGTGCTGCAGCCGCTGTCAGGACTGCGCGGTGGCGGGGTTGGCGGAGATGCGGTGGTTTCCCCGGTGGCTTTCCAGAAAGTCGGCAGCAGCAGCGAACTCGATGCCGCGATTGCCGCCGCGTCCGGCAAGGTGGTGATGCTCGACTTCTATGCCGACTGGTGCGTGAGCTGCAAGGAAATGGAGCGTTACACCTTCACTGATCCGGCGGTGCAGGCGCGGCTGGCAAAAATGATCAAGGTGCAGGCCGATGTCACTGCGGGCAGCGCTGACCACCAGGCCCTGCTCAGGCGCTTTCGCCTGTTCGGGCCCCCGGGCATTGTCTTTTTTGATCCCGCAGGCCGTGAAATCCAGGGCCTGCGCGTGATCGGCTTCCAGGCCGCCGACAAGTTCGCCACGGTACTCGACCAGGCGCTGGGCGCGCGATGAGCCCATTGCGGCGCGGGCTGCTGATTGCCGGCCTCGGCGGGCTGGCCGCAGGCGCCGGTGTGCTGGCCCATCTCTGGCGTCTGGGCGTGGTCAGCAGTGCGGTGGTGCCTGAAGTCGGCGATACCATCCTCAGCCATCGTTTCCAGCAGCTTGATGGCAGCCAGCAGACGCTGGAGCATTTGCGCGGTGCCGTGCTGGTCGTCAATTTCTGGGCGACCTGGTGCGCGCCTTGCCGAGAAGAAATCCCCGTATTTGTCCGCCTGCAGCAGGAATATGCAGCTAAAAACCTTCATTTTGTCGGTATCTCCATTGATCAAGCCGATAAGGTGTCGGAGTTTGCCAGGGAATTCCGGATCAATTATCCGCTGGTGATTGCCGGTATGGATGGCGTGGAGTTGTCACGACGTGCCGGCAACAAGGCCGGGGTATTACCGTATACCGCACTGCTCGATCGCAAAGGCCGGCTGGCGGGGACATTGCTTGGCGGAGTTGATGAGGTCCGCCTGCGCGCCGCAATTAACCCATTGATTTAATTGGTTAATTTATATGCCTGGGTTACTGCTGGAGTGTCCAATCCTCTCGTAAAAGTGATCAATCAGCACTAAATGTCCGACAATTTCTCTCAATTTCGGTTATTTTGTAGCTAACCCGAAATCACCGGATTGGATTGCAAGGTATAGGATGAGCCGGGGGTTCGGGGTCAGATCCGAGCTTGGGAGGGAGGGCTGAAGTCCAGTGCTGCCGGCTGCGGATCGTGGCTGATTAGGCGTCGCACGGCCTGGCAAGTGTCGTCAAAATCTGCTAACCGGGTCTAAAAAGTAGACAACTACTGGCAACTTCTGTGAAAATCGCGTTTCAGGTCAGAATTGACCGGGGTGGCGTGCGGTCAGCGGCGGGCCGGAGGATTTCGACGGGAACAACATTGCCGCGTGGACGGCACCCATTATAGCGGGTTCATCATCAAGGGAGCGACGGCCGGCGTGAAACCGATTTTGCTGATCAACGGGCCGAACCTGAATCTGCTCGGCACACGCGAGCCCGGCATCTACGGCGCGACGACGCTGGCCGAGATCGAATCGCGGCTGCAGGAAAAGGCCATGGCCGGCGGCGCAACGCTGGCGGTGTTCCAGAGCAACTCGGAATCCGATCTGGTCGAGCGTGTGCAGTTGGCCGGGCGGGAGGGGGTCGGCTTCATCCTGATCAATCCTGCGGCCTACACCCACACCAGCGTCGCGCTGCGCGACGCGCTGGCGGCGGTGGCGATCCCGTTCATCGAAATCCATTTATCCAATGTGTTCGCGCGCGAAGCCTTCCGCCGCGAGTCGTATTTTTCGGACCTTGCCGTAGGGGTGGTCAGCGGCCTCGGCCCGACCGGTTACGAACTCGCGCTGGATTACGCCTTGCGCCACGGCAAACTGAAGTAAAGGGCTGACATGGACCTGAGAAAACTTAAAACCCTGATCGACCTGGTGCAGCAGTCGGGCATCGCCGAGCTGGAAATCACCGAGGGCGAGGAAAAAGTGCGCATCAGCCGTTTCGGCAACGGTGCCGCGCCGGTGATGATGGCGCCCGCGGTGGCGCAGCCGATGGCGGCGATGCCGGCGCTGGACCTGGGTGATACACCTGCTGCGTCAGCCACAGCCGATGCGCCGCCGGCCGAGCCCGAAGGACATGCGGTGAAGTCGCCAATGGTCGGCACCTTCTATCGCTCCTCGACACCAGGGGCCAAAGCCTTTGTCGAGGTCGGTTCTGCGGTGAAGAGCGGTGAGACGGTGTGCATCATCGAAGCAATGAAGCTGCTCAACGAAATCGAGGCCGACCGCGACGGCGTGATCAAGGCCATCCTGGTCGAGAACGGCCAGCCGGTCGAGTACGGCCAGCCGCTGTTCATCATCGGATGAGCCACCGCCACGCATCCGGCCGCTGCAAGGCGGGTCGCTTTACAACGGGCTTCTAATCCATGTTCGACAAAATCCTCATCGCCAATCGCGGCGAAATCGCGCTGCGTATCCAGCGCGCCTGCCGCGAGATGGGCATCAAGACCGTGGTTGTGCATTCAGAAGCCGATGCCGAAGCCAAGTATGTGCGGCTTGCCGATGAATCGGTCTGTATCGGGCCGGCGGCTTCCAGCGGCAGCTATCTAAACGTGCCGGCGATCATCAGTGCCGCCGAGGTCACAGACGCCCAGGCCATCCACCCCGGCTACGGTTTTCTGTCGGAAAACGCCGATTTCGCCGAACGTGTCGAACAGAGCGGCTTCACCTTCATCGGGCCCAGGGCCGAGACCATCCGCCTGATGGGCGACAAGGTCAGCGCCAAGAACGCGATGACCAAGGCCGGCGTGCCGGTGGTGCCGGGCATGGAGGGTGCGCTGCCCGAAGACCCCAAGGAAATCGTCAGGATCGCACGCCAGATCCGTTATCCGGTGATCATCAAGGCCGCCGGCGGCGGCGGCGGCCGTGGCATGCGCGTGGTCCACACCGAGGCGGCGCTGATCCATGCGGTGAACACCACCCGCGCCGAGGCCGGTGCCGCATTCGGCAATCCCTCGGTGTACATGGAAAAGTATCTGGAGAAGCCGCGTCACATCGAGATCCAGGTGCTCGCAGACAAACACAAGAACGCGCTGTATCTCGGTGACCGCGACTGCTCGATGCAGCGCCGCCACCAGAAAATCATCGAGGAGGCGCCGGCGCCGCTGCTCGATGCCAAGGCGCGTACGCGCATTGGTGAACGCTGCGCCGAGGCCTGCCGCAAGATCGGTTATCAGGGCGCGGGCACCTTCGAGTTTCTGTACGAAGGCGGCGAGTTCCATTTCATCGAGATGAACACGCGGCTCCAGGTCGAGCATCCGGTGACCGAGTGTGTGACCGGACTCGATCTGGTGCAGTGGCAGATCCGGATTGCCGCGGGCGAAAAACTCACGGTGCGGCAAAGGGACGTGGTAATCAAAGGCCATGCCATCGAGTGCCGCATCAACGCCGAGGATCCGTACAAGTTCACACCTTCGCCGGGGCGCATCACCTCGCTGCACATGCCCGGAGGTCCCGGCGTGCGTGTTGATTCCCATGCCTACAACGGCTACTTCGTGCCGCCGAACTACGATTCGCTGATTGGCAAGATCATCACTTACGGCGACACCCGCGAGCAGGCCATCGCGCGCATGCACATCGCCCTGTCGGAAACGGTCATCGAGGGCATCAACACCAATTTGCCGCTGCACCGCGAGCTGATGAGTGATACCGCATTCCGCCGTGGTGGTACCAGCATCCATTACCTTGAAGAACGATTGGCCAAGCTGACCCGGGCAGAGTAGAGCTTTTCTTAAAGCGTCTGTGCTTGCCAGAACGGCGTTCCCCGCTGCGCTTCTCCTCGCCTTACTTTGGCGTAAGGTCTCGTCGAAGCCTTGCGCGCGCCAAGTTGTCAACGTAATGAGCTGGCTGCGCTCGACAGGTTTTAAGAAAGGTTCTATTTAGTCATGCCCTGGCTCTGTGCCACGCTGCAGGTCTCCGAGGACGCCGTCGAAACGTTAAGCGACGTGCTGTTCGACGCCGGCGCGATGGCGGTGGACGTGCAGGACGCGGCAGCGGGCACGACAGACGAGCGGCCGATCTTCGCCGAGCCCGGAGAAGCACCGGCAACCGGCTGGCGGCGCAACCGCATCGGCGCCCTGTTCGCGATCGATGCCGACCTCTACACCATCATCCCGCAGGCGCTGCATGAGGCCGGGCTGCGCGTCACAGAGGCCTTCACCATCGAGCGTGTCGAAGATGAGGACTGGGTGCGCCTTACCCAAAGCCAGTTTCAGCCGATGCAGATCACGCCAAAGCTGTGGATCGTGCCGAGCTGGCATGCGCAGCCCGATCCTGCAGCCATCAATATCGCGCTCGACCCCGGCGTGGCTTTCGGCACCGGCGCACATCCGACCACGCGGCTGTGCCTGCGCTGGCTGTCCGAAACCGTGACCGCCGGGGACGATGTGCTCGATTACGGTTGCGGCTCGGGCATCCTCGCGATAGCGGCAATGAAGCTCGGTGCAGCGTCGGCCCGCGGCATCGACATCGACCCGCAGGCAGTCGAGGCGGCGCGGCTCAATGCCGGCCGCAACGGTGTGACCGTGCGCTTCGACGAGGCCGACATCGAGGCGGTGGCGCCGGCCCGTGTCGTGGTCGCCAACATTCTCGCCAATCCGCTGACCGTGCTGGCACCGCTGCTGGCGCAACTGACGCTGCCCGGCGGCCGCATCGCGCTGGCCGGCATCCTTGCCGAGCAGTCGGACACCGTGTTCGAGGCTTACACCGCGGCTTTTGAAATGAAGCGCGCCGCGGTTGATGACGGCTGGGTGCTGCTGACCGGCGTACGCCGCGGCTGAAGCGCCGCGCGCTGCGGTCATGCTTCGGTATCATTGAAGGTCTGATGAACGCCCCACAACTGATCACACGCTGCGCCCACTGCCGGACGGTTTTCCGCATCAGCACAGCGCAACTGCAGGCGCATGGCGGACAGGTGCGCTGTGGCCGCTGCCTGCAGGTGTTTGACGGGCTGGCCGGGTTGCAGGCCGAAGCGCCGCAGCCTGCCGCAGCACAACCGGATACCGTGGCGGCGGTGGAAACTGCGGCCGAAGTTGTCACAGTGCCCCGGCCAGCCGCCACCGACGACGTTTTGGTCACTGCCGCAGAAGACCGACGGCCGGTGATCGAGAGCCCCGATGCCGCGCTGCCGTCAGAGGATGTGCCGGGACCCGAAAAAGCATGGATCGAAATGCGGCAGGCCCCCGAAGCCGCAGTGGTTGATTCTGGCGATGCTTCCGCGGAGAAAGTTGCGACAGCGGCTGTCGCGGAACCGTTGATTGATGCAGACAACCCCTTTGTGCCGCGGCCACCGGTCATCGAGCCGCACCGCCGCGCCTGGGCTGCCGCCAGCGCCCTGCTGTTCGTGGTGATTGCCGGTCAGGTGATCTATTTCTATCGTGGTGAAGTTGCTGCGCGCCATGCGCTGGCGCGGGAGTGGATCACCGCCGCCTGTGCCGCGGCCGGTTGTACGGTCGAGATGCCGCAGCGGCCGAAGTCGGTGCTGATCGAAGGTTCCGACCTGCAGGTCATCGATCCGGCGCGGCCTGAGCAGATTCAGTTGACGGCCACCCTGCGCAACCACGCCGGTCACGCGGTGGGTTTCCCGGCGCTGGATCTGGTGCTGACCAACACCAATGACCACACCCTGGCACGGCGGGTTTTTGTGCCGGCCGAATATCTGCCCGCTACAGTGGATCGTGGTGCCGGGCTGGCGGCGAATGCCGAGATGACCGTACGCCTGGCGCTGGACGCCGGCAGCCTGGGCGCTTCTGGTTTTCGTCTCGCGGTGCTGCCAGCCGCACCATGATATTGTAAGTATATGTTTTAATTAAATATTTTTTATACAAGGGAATCAGATGAGTGTGCCGGACCAGCTGCGATACACCGAAAGCCACCACTGGGCGCGCCGTGAGGAGGACGGTACTGTCAGCGTCGGCATCACCCATCACGCGCAGCAGGAATTGGGCGACATCGTGTTCATCGACATCCCCGAGGCGGGGCGCCAGCTGACGCAGGGCGAGAGCTGCGGCGCGATCGAGTCGGTGAAAACCGCTGCCGACCTGTTTGCACCGGTGGCCGGTGTGGTGGTGGCGGTCAATGGCGAAATCGCCGACGCACCGCAGCTGGTCAATGAACAGGCCTATACGGCCTGGTTATTCCGCCTGCTGCCCGACGATACGGCGCAGATCGATGCCCTGCTCGATGCGGCGGCCTACCGCAAGCTCGCCGGCGACGACTGAATTCGCGTTGCCGAAAAGATGTTGCCGGAAAAAACGCGCCCCGAGGGGCGCGTTTTTATTGCGGTCACTGCAAGTTTTATTTTTTCAGCGAGTCACGTATTTCGCGCAGCAGCAGCACATCCTCGGGTGTCGGCGGCGGGGCGGCCGGTGCCGCGGCTTCCGCCTCCTTCATCCGGTTGATCGCGCGGATCAGCAGGAATACCGCGAAGGCGACGATGATGAAGCTGATGCAGGTGTTGATGAACAGGCCGTAATTGAAAGTCACCGCCCCCGCTTTTTGCGCGGCTTCGACGCTGATGTAGGGGCCGGCTGTTGCACCCTCGCGCAGCACCATGAACAGATTTGCGAAATCGACCTTGCCCAGCAGCAGCCCGATCGGCGGCATGATCAGGTCCTTCACCAGCGATTCGACGATCTTGCCGAAGGCCGCGCCGATGATGATGCCGACCGCCATGTCAACGACATTGCCGCGCATCGCGAATGCCTTGAATTCCTTGAGCATGTTGTTGGATTCCCCCTTTGAGATTGATATCGATCCGGCATCTGCATCTGCAGCGGCGCCGGTGCCGGCAGGATTATGCGGCCAGCCGCCGCAATGCGCCACACGGGGCGTCGCCGGGCGGCGACAACATGCGTTGTTATAATGCGCGCCACCTTTTGCGAAAGCCTGCCGAAATGTCCACCCTGATCTGCGGTTCGATGGCCTACGACACCATCATGGTGTTCCACGACCGCTTCAAGAACCACATCCTGCCCGACCAGCTGCATATCCTTAACGTCGCCTTCCTGGTGCCCGACATGCGCCGCGAGTTTGGCGGCTGTGCCGGCAACATCGCCTACACGCTGAGCATGCTGGGTGGTGATGCGCGGATCATGGCCACGGTCGGTGATGACTTCGCGCCTTACGACGAACGCCTGCAGCGTCTTGGCCTGACCCAGCATCACGTGCGCACGGTGCCCGGCAGTTTTACCGCCCAGGCTTTCATCACCACCGACCTCGACGACAACCAGATCACCGCCTTCCATCCCGGCGCGATGAATCATTCGCATCAGAACCATGTCGGTGATGCCAAAAATGTCATGCTGGGCATTGTGGCTCCGGACGGCCGCGACGGCATGATCCAGCACGCCCGCGAGTTCAACGAGGCCGGCATCCCCTTCATTTTCGATCCTGGCCAGGGCCTGCCGATGTTCAACGGCCCGGAGCTGGAAAATTTTGTGCGGCTCGCCGACTACGTCACGGTCAACGATTACGAGGCGCAGATGCTGCAGGACCGCACCGGCAAAAAGCTCGACGAACTGGCGAAACTCGTCAAGGCGGTTGTGGTCACACTGGGTGCGAAAGGCGCTTTAGTGCTGGCCGGCGGTAAACAGATCGAGATCCCGAGCGTTAAACCGGAAGCGATACTGGATCCGACCGGCTGTGGCGATGCTTTCCGCGGCGGCTTGCTTTACGGGCTGGCGGCCGGTGCCGACTGGGCGCTGACCGGACGGCTGGCGTCGCTGATGGGCTCGGTGAAGATTGCCCATCGCGGCGGACAGAACCACCGTTTCACGAAGGACGAGGCGGCGGCCCGGTTCGAGGACGCATTCGGCATGAAATTCTGGTGACAGGAGGCTGGACATGGACATTAATACCCGGAACAGGCGGATTCGCGCGGCGGCGGCGCTGCTCGCGGTGACGGTGTTCACCGGCTGCGCGCAGGGCCTTGGCGGCGGCACCTACTCGCGCGAAGAGGCGCGCCGCGAGCAAAGTGTGCGTATGGGTGTGGTCGAAAGCGTGCGCCAGGTGCAGATCGAGGGTACCCGCACCCCGATCGGTCCGGCTGCAGGCGCGGTGGTCGGCGGCATTGCCGGCAGCACGGTTGGTGGTGGCCGCGGTTCAGACATCGCGACAGTGCTGGGTGCGGTGGCGGGCGGCTTGGTCGGCGCCGCCGCTGAGCAGGGTGTGACCAAGCGTCAGGGCGTCGAAGTCACGGTCAAGCTCGACAACGGCGCGCTGGTGGCGATCGTGCAGGAGGCCGACGAGGTGTTCAAGCCGGGCGACCGTGTGCGCATCCTTTCCAACGGCCAGAACTCGCGGGTCACGCGCTAAGTTACACAGCAGGCTGGATTCGCCATCGTACGCCGGTTGAAGAGATTCACCCGGCGTTCATTTTTCCATCATCGTTTCGTCATCGTGCCTTAACCTTGCGGTCATCGACCGGGCGTAGCCTCCTCTCCGTGTATCTCCAACGGAGGTTGTCATGCTCGATGCCGTCATTGAACGTTCCACCCATCACGATGGGATCACCGAAGCGGCGCGTCACGAACCGGTTGCCGCGCTGACCGTTGCACTCGCCCGCAGCAACGCCGAAGTGCTCGAGGCGCAGCGTCTGCGTTACCGCGTATTCGCCGGGGAGCTCGGCGCACGCCTTGACTGCGCGGTACCCGGCGTTGACCAGGACCTCTACGATGCCCACTGTGAGCATCTGCTGGTGCGTGACACGCGCAACGGCGAAGTGGTTGGCACCTACCGTCTGTTGTCCGGCGCCAAGGCCGCCGAGCTCGGCGGCTTTTATGCCGAGAATGAATTTGACCTGACCCGCCTGCGCCACCTGCGTGCCGACACGCTGGAGATCGGCCGGTCCTGTGTCCACCCCGACTACCGCAACGGTGCCACCATCGCCTTGTTGTGGTCCGGGCTGGCGGAAGTGCTTGCCCGCGATGATCTTCGCTACGTAATTGGCTGCGCGTCTCTGGCGATGAACGACGGCGGACATGCCGCTGCCGCGATCTACCGCCGCCTCGCCGAGAAGCATCTGTCGCCGGTGGAGTACCGGGTGTTCCCGCGCTGCGAGCTGCCGCTGGCCGCACTCGACGATGGTGCGACTGATGCCGTACCGCCGGCACTGGTGAAGGGTTATCTGCGTGTCGGTGCGATGATATGCGGCGCACCAGCCTGGGATCCGGATTTCAACACTGCCGATCTGTTGATGCTGCTGTCGGTGGAACGGATCAACGCGCGGTATGCCCGCCACTTCATGAAGGCCTGAGCGGCCGGCATGAGGGGGCGGACGGCACACGCCCCTATAATGGCTGCCATGAGCGGCCGCAGATTTCCCCAGCCCCCGTCACTGCTGACAAGAGTCGCGCGCTTTGCCGGCATCAGCTGGCATCTGGCCGACGGCCTGCTGACCGTCGCCTGCTGTTTTCCCTTCTACAGCGCGGCACGCCGCACTGCAGCCATCCGCCGCTGGTCGGCGCTGCTGCTGCGTCGCCTCGGGGTATGCCTGCATGTCGAAGGCGAATTACATGGCGGGCGGCCGCTGATGCTGGTGGCGAACCATGTATCCTGGCTGGACATTTTTGCGGTCAACGCGGTGCAGCCGGTGCGGTTTGTCGCGAAATCCGAAATCCGCCGCTGGCCGGCGATTGGCTGGTTGTGCGAAAAGACCGGCACGTTGTTCATCGAGCGCGGCCGCCGTGCCGATGCCGGCCGCGTGAACAGACTGACCGCCGAAGCGCTGCGCACCGGTGATGTCATTGCGGTGTTTCCGGAAGGCACCACCAGCAATGGCGCGCAGGTGCTGCGTTTTCACAGTGCGCTGCTGCAGCCGGCCCTGCTTGCGGATGCCGTGGTGCAACCGGTGGCATTCCGTTTCGAGCGTTTTGACGGATCCCTGTGCGTCGAGGCCGCCTACGACGGTGACAAGAGCCTGTTGCGAAGCGTCTGCGACATCATCAGCCAGCCGCGAATTGATGCACGGCTTCGCCTGTTACCACCGTTGCCCGCGCAGGCTGACCGTCGTGCACTGGCCAACGCCGCGCACGCGGCGATCGTCAGTCGCCTCCAACCGCCTTGATTTCGCCGCAGTCGCACTCAAACAGCGCGCGGTCTTCGAGGCGTATCGCCGTCAGCGCCCGACCCCAGACACAGCCCGAGTCGAGGCCGGCCAGGTCTTCGCGCACGATCAGTCCCAGCGCCGCCCAGTGGCCGAAGACCAGGGATGTGCCGGCACTGGCGCGCTGTGGCGCATCAAACCAGGGTTGATGGCCGGGCGGCAGGTTTTGCAGACCTGTCTTGTGGGTGAATTCCATCGTGCCGCGGTCATCGCAGAGCCGCAGCCGGGTCATCGCATTGACGATGACGCGCAGGCGGTCGAAACCGGCAAGGTCATCGCTCCAGTACCGTGGTTCGTTGCCGTACATGTGCTGCAGGAATTCACCGTGCTGCGGACCCTGCAGCATGGTCTCGACTTCAGCGGACAGTGCGCGGGCCTGCGCCACACTCCATTGCGGCAGCAGTCCGGCATGGACCATCCCCCATCCTTGGTCAGCGTGAAACAGCGGCTGGTGGCGCAGCCAGTCTAGTAATTCATCGCGGTCGGGCGCGGCGAACAGCGCATCAAAGGTGTCGCCATGGTGCGGCGGCCGTACGCCGGCGGCGACCACCAGCAGGTGCAGGTCGTGGTTGCCGAGGACGGCCACCGCGCGCGAACCGAGCCCGCGAACGAAGCGCAGCACTTCAAGGGTGTGCGGGCCGCGGTTGACCAGATCGCCGGCAAACCACAGCGTGTCGCGCACCGGATCAAAGGCGATGCGGTCGAGCAGGCGGCGCAGCGGTTCGTAGCAGCCCTGAACGTCACCGATGGCGTAGATGGCCATGGCTCAGCGGCCGCTAATAAAAAAGGCGCAGCCACGCTGCGCCTTTTGGAGGAACATCTGCGACGGCTCCGTTATTTGACCAGGCCGAGCATGTAGTCGACGGAAGCCTTGACGTCAGCCTCGGTCAGCGAGGCATTGCCGCCCTTGGCCGGCATCGCGCCTTTGCCCTTGAGGACGGAAGCGTAGAGTGCATCCTTGCCCGACTTCAGGCGCGGGCCCCAGGCGGTTTTGTCGCCGGTTTTGGGGGCGCCGGCAACACCGGCGCTGTGGCATGCGGCGCAGCTCGAATCGTAAACACTCTTGCCCCTTGCGGCATCGCCGCCAGCGGCTGGCGCGGCTGCAGCAACCGTCACCGGCACCGCCGCCGTGGTGACAGCGGCAACAGCGGGTGTGGCCGAGGGCGCCGGCGCCGCGGGTTCTTTCATGTTGCCACCGGACTGATTGACCATGTAGGCGATGGCGCGGGCGATTTCGACATCCGGGATGTCCGGGTTGCCGCCGCGCGCAGGCATCTGTCGCACACCCTTGATTGCGCTGGCGGTCAGCGCATCCAGGCCGCGGCCGCTGAGCTTGCCCCAGGCCGCCTTGTCGCCGATCTTGGGTGCGTTCAGCGCGCCGGTGAAGTGGCAGGCGGCACAGGCGGCTTCGGTCACGGTTTTGCCGTCGCGCAGTTGCAGGGGGGCATTGGCATCTACCACCACCACGGTGCCTGCGGGTTTCAGCCGTTTGGCCACGGCTTCTTCAGCGGCGGCTGCATCGGCCCCGGCGGGCGCTTTTTTTCCGCCAACCGCGATCTGGGCCAGCATCACGATGACCAGCACCGGCACGATGAAGGACAGAACGACGGCGATGATCAACTGTTTCGGCGTCTTGATCGGGGAGGAGTGTTCGATGGGGTGGTGGGAGTCGCTCATGGCGAGGTCCAAGGCGTCAAGAAAGCGCGGATTATAGCCGGAACCCCTCATCGATAAAACGGCCACAAGGGGGGCCATGCTAAAATTGACCCGGTTACGCGCCCGTAGCTCAGCTGGATAGAGTACTGCCCTCCGAAGGCAGGGGTCGGACGTTCGAATCGTCTCGGGCGCGCCACCGAATCTCCTGATCCACCTTTTCGACTTTTTCCACCTTTTTCACCCGACCTTCCCCCGCCCGTTGCCATGCCGCCACCTGTTGCCTGCGATGTGCTGATCGTCGGCGGTGGCCATAACGGTCTGGCCTGCGCCTGTTACCTCGCCGCGGCCGGCCTCAAGGTGCGTGTGCTGGAGCGGCGCGCCGTGGTCGGCGGCGCTGCGGTGACCGAGGAATTCCATCCCGGGTTCCGCAATTCGACCGCCAGCTATACCGTCAGCCTGCTGCATCCGCAGGTAATCAGCGACCTGCGCCTGACCGAACACGGGCTGCGCATCATCGAACGGCCGCTGTCCAATTTCCTGCCGCTGTCCGACAGTGATTACCTGAAAGTCGGGCCTACGCTGGAGCAGACTCAGGCCGAGATCGCGCGTTTTTCGAAAGATGACGCCGCGAAGCTGCCGGCGTACTACGCGATGCTGGAGCGGGTGGCCGGCGTGCTGCGCGAGCTGGCGCTGGAGACCCCGCCCAATGTCGGCGGCGGGGTCGGTGATTTTGTCGCGGCGCTGAAAACCGCGCGGCGCTTCAAGCGGCTGGACATGGCGGCACGGCGCGAGGTGCTGGACCTGTTCACCAAAAGCGCCGGCGACCTGCTCGATGCCTGGTTCGAGTCGGCGCCGATCAAGGCCGCTTTCGGTTTTGATGCCATTGTCGGCAATTTCGCCAGCCCCTATGCGCCGGGCACCGCCTATGTGCTGCTGCACCACGTGTTCGGCGAGGTCAACGGCAAGCGCGGTGCCTGGGGCCACGCCATCGGCGGCATGGGCGCTATCACCGAGGCGATGGCGGCTGAAGCACGTGCCCGTGGCGTGTACATTGATGTCCATGCCGAAGTGATCAATGTCTGCATCGACTCGCGCGGGGCGCAGGGTGTGCAGCTGAAGGACGGCCGGGTGATCGAGGCGCGCTGTGTCGTCGCCAACGTCAATCCGCGGCTGCTCTACACCAGGCTGATTGATGCGCCGGTGCTGGATGGTGAATTCCTGCGCCGCATGCAGTCCTGGAAATGCGACTCGGCGACCTTCCGCATGAACGTCGCGCTGCGCGAGCTGCCCGATTTCAAATGCCTGCCGGGGGCTTCAACGGCGCTGCATCACCAGTCCGGCATCATCATCGCGCCGACGCTGGCCTATATGGAGCAGGCCTATTTTGATGCGCGCACCTATGGCTGTTCGCGCGCGCCGGTGGTCGAGATGCTGATTCCGTCAACGGTCGATGACTCGCTGGCGCCGCCGGGCTTTCATGTGGCCAGCCTGTTCTGCCAGCATTTCAGCTATGACCTGCCCTCGGGACTGAACTGGGACGGCATCCGCGAGGATGCCGCCGAGCACGTCATCGACACCGTGACGCGCTTCGCGCCGAATTTCAGGGACTCGGTGATTGCGCGGCGCATTCTGTCGCCGCTGGATCTCGAGCGTGAATTCGGACTCACGCGCGGCGATATTTTCCATGGCGCATTGACGCTGGATCAGCTGTGGACCGCAAGGCCGATGCTTGGCCATGCCGATTACCGTTCACCGGTGAAACGCCTCTATCTGTGCGGCTCCGGCACCCATCCCGGAGGCGGTGTCAGCGGCCTGCCTGGACGTAACGCCGCGCGCGAGATCGTCAGGGATTTCAAGCGCGGCCTCTACAAGGAGAAAAAATCGTGAAGCTGCTTCACGGCCTGCTTGCGCTGTGTGTGGTGTCCTTGCTCGCGGCTTGCGGCGGTTCGACGCCCAAAGTCGCGAAGCTCGCTGCCAGCGACACCGTGCTCGCCTTTGGTGACAGCCTGACTTTCGGCACTGGCGCCAAGCCCGAGGACAGTTATCCGGCGGTGCTGGCACAGTTGATCAGCCGCAACGTGGTGCGTGCCGGCGTGCCCGGTGAGCAGACCGCGGGTGGCCTGGCCCGCCTGCCGGCGATGCTCGACGAACACCGGCCGAAGCTGGTCATCGTCTGTCTTGGCGGCAATGACATGCTGCGCAAGCAGCCGCAGTCCGCCATCGAAACCAATCTGCGCGAGATCCTGAAAACCATCCGCGCACGCGGCATCGACATGGTGCTGGTCGGGGTGCCGACGCCTGGGCTGATCACCAGCGCGCCGGAGTTCTATACCAAACTGGCGCAGGAATTCGGCATTCCCTACGAGGGCAAGATCGTCACCAGCGTGCTCTACAGCCCGGAGCTGAAATCCGACCCGATACATCCCAACGCCGACGGTTACCGCAAGATGGCCGAGGCCATCGCCAAATTGCTGCGTGATGCCGGCGCGGTGTAAGTGATGAGCGCGGCAAAACCCTCGGCCAAGCGGCTGACTTTCATCATGTGCCTCGCCGAGGCGTTGTCGATGACCGGGTTTGCCGCCTACACCACGCTGCTGCCGCTGCTGCAGAAGCAGTGGGGGCTGTCCAACTCGGAGGCCGGTGCGATCAGCGGTTTCATGTTTGCCGGCTATATGGTCTCGGTGCCGGTGCTCTCCAGCCTCACCGACCGCATGGATTCGCGGCGCATTTATCTCGGTGCCTGCCTGATCGCCAGTGCCGGCGCGGCGTTTTTTGCCTGGTACGGCCAGGGTTTCTGGAGCGCGGCTTTCGCCCAGTTTCTGATCGGTGCCGCGCTGGGTGGCACCTATATGCCGGGGCTGAAGACACTCACCGACCATCTCGAAGGCCCGGCGCAGTCCCGTGCCACCGCCTTCTATACGGCAAGTTTTGGCATTGGTTCGACGATTTCCATTCTGGTGGCTGGCAAGCTCGGCGCGGGTATCGGCTGGCAGTGGGCGTTCTGGTTTGGTGCGGTGGGGCCGGTATTGGCGGGTCTGCTGGTGATTTTCGCAATGCCGATGGGCCGGGTGCGCGCCGCCGCACAACACGCCGGCGCGCTGCTCGACTTCCGCCCGGTGCTGAAAAACCGCAGGACGCTGCCGTACATCATCGGTTACGCCGCGCACAACTATGAGCTGTTCGGCCAGCGTTCGTGGATGGTGGCCTTCCTGGTGTTCTGCGCGACGCTGCAGCCCGAACATGCGCCGATGGCGCTGTCGGCGGCAACCCTTGCCGCGATGATCAATGTGCTGGGTCCGGTGTTCAGCGTCACCGGCAACGAAATGGCGATCCGCTTCGGCCGCCAGCGCATCATTTTCCTGTTCATGACGCTGTCCGGCGCCATCGCCTGCCTGATCGGTTTCACCGCGGCCTGGCCCTGGTACCTCGTGGTGCTGCTGATGATGGTGCACTACGGCGCGATGCTCGGCGACTCCGGCGCGCTGACCTCCGGCGCCGTCGCCGCGACGCCGCCTGAAATGCGCGGCGCGATGATGGCGGTGTATTCCTTCCTCGGCTTCAGCACGGCCTTCCTCGCGCCGCTGGTGTTCGGGCTCACGCTGGACTTGGCCGGGGGCAACCAGAGCGTCAGCGCCTGGGGGCTGGCCTTTGCCAGCATCGGCATCTTCGGAGTGTTGTCGCCGCTGGCGCGGTGGTGGTGCCTGCGCCGAGGCTAGGCCGGAATCAGCGCTTGCCGGTGTAGAACTGCGGCCAGCGCTCCAGCACCGCCGGTGAGTCATCCTTGTAAGTGTGGCAGGAGTTGATCTGGTAGGGCTTGCGGGTGACCGGCTTGCCTGCGTTGCGCGCTTCTCGGGCGCGGCCTGTGGCCTGAAACGCGGTGGTGCCCAGCGGACCCAGCAATTCGACGAGGTGGGTGCAGCCTTCAACGCCGCCGACGCGCTCGCTGATGGCCTTGCGCCAGCCGGGTCCGATGGTGAGTCCGACCAGACGCTTGAAATTGGGAGTGATGCCGCCGCAGCCTTCGTAGGGGCTGCTGTCGGTGGCGGCTTCGACGCCGTGGATCTTGAGGTCTAGATCGATGGTCAGGCGCAGCCACATGTCATGCACCGGATCGCCCGGCTGGCGTTCGCGGCCGCCGTCGCGGCGTGAATGGACATAGGTCTTGGTGTCGACGAGGTGGCCTTCGATGTCCCAAAGGCCATCCTCTCGCTCATAGCCCCTGCACTCGACGCTGCGGGTGTGTTTCAGGGTGCGGGCATGGGGGGCGGGCAGGGGCATGGTGCGGACTCCAGGTCAGTCTTCAAGCTTGATCGTGGCGCGGCGGATTTCGATTTGCGCCAGCACTTCTCGTCTTTGTGCGTTGCTGTAGCGGGACCAGAAGCTGATCTCGTCGAGGTTGCGGTAGCAGCCGATGCACAGGCGTTGCACGCGGTCGAGGATGCATACGCGCACGCAGGGCGATTCGATGTCGCCGGCGTCCCCGGCCGCAGGCGTCGCCGTCATCAGGCTGCCCGGGCGCGGATCGCGCGCGCCACGCGCGACAGCGTCGGCCGGCCGAGCACGCCGCAGATGTAGTCGCCGGCGGCAATCAGCTTCTGCATGTCGATGCCGGTTTCGATGCCGAGGCCGTCGAGCAGATAGAGCACATCCTCGGTGGCGACATTGCCGGTGGCCCCCTTGGCATAGGGGCAGCCGCCAAGGCCGGAGACCGAGCTGTCGAAAGTGGCAATGCCGCATTCGAGCGCGGCGTAGATGTTGGTCAGCGCCTGGCTGTAGGTGTCATGGAAGTGGCCGGCCATGCGTTCGACCGGAATGTGTTTCGCCACCGCTTCGATCATCCGGCGCGTTTCGCCGGCGGTGCCGGTGCCGATGGTGTCGCAGACGGTGATCTCGTAGCAGCCCATCGCGTCGAGCACGCGGGCGACATGCACCACCGCCGCGGGATCGACCTTGCCTTCGTAGGGGCAGCCCAGACACACCGAGATGTCGCCGCGCACACGTATGCCTTTGGCAATCGCCGCCTGGGCGACTTCCTCGAAGCGGGCGAGGCCTTCGTCGATGCTGCAGTTGGTGTTGCGCTTCGAAAAACTTTCGGTGGCGGCGCCGAACACCACCACTTCATCGGCGCCGGCGGCAATCGCCGCATCAAGGCCTTTCATGTTGGGCACCAGTACCGGGTAGGTCACCCCCGGTTTGCGGCGGATGCCAGCCATCACTTCGGCGTTGTCGGACATCTGCGGCACCCACTTCGGCGAGACGAAGGCGGTGGCTTCGATGATCGACACGCCGGCGTCCTGCAGGCGGTGGATCAGCTCGATCTTCGCCGCGGCGGGGACCGGGGTGGATTCATTCTGCAGGCCGTCGCGCGGACCGACCTCGACGATGCGTACTTTTTCCGGCAGGGCCATGGCTCAGCGTTTGCCGCGCTTTTTCGCAGCGGTCCGGGCTGTGCTGCGCCCGGCGTTTGGCGCCGCGGTCCATGCCGGTTTGCGTTTTTCAAGAAAGGCGGTGAGGCCTTCCTGCGCTTCGGCTGTGGCGCGGATTTCGGCGATGCCGTCGGCGGTACGCTTGACGATGTCATCACCGATCAGTGCGTGTGCGCTGGCCGGGATCATCTGTTTGACTGCCTGCATCGCTTTCGGACCGCTGCTGTAGAGCTGGCCGAGCATTTCACCGACGCGTTCCGCCAGATGCTCCTCCTCCACCAGGTCGTGGACCAGGCCGATGCGCCAGGCTTCGGCGCAGTCGAATTCCTCGCCCGAGAGCATGTAGCGCCGCGCATGACGTTCGCCGATGGCACCGATCACATAAGGGCTGATCATCGACGGGATGATGCCGATCTTCACCTCGGACAGCCGGAAGGTCGCGGTGCGCACGCCGATCGCGATGTCGCAGGCCGCCACCAGGCCGCAACCACCGCCACGCACGGCGCCGTGCACCGCGGCAATGGTCGGTTTGTTCAGGCTGTAGAGCAAGTGGAACATCCGCGCCGAAGCGGCGGCGTTTTTCCGGTTTTGTGCCGGGGTGAATTTGGCGCTGGCACGCATGTGGTTGATGTCGGCACCGGAACAGAAGCTCTTGCCGGCACCGGAGATCACCACCGCGCGCACGCTGTCGTCTTCGCCGATGGCCTCAAGCGCCCCGGTCAATGCCAGCACCATCTCGCTGTCGAAGGCGTTGTGTACCTCGGGCCGGTTCAGGGTCAGCGTGGCATTGCCGAAATCGTCACGTTGCAGTAGCACGCGGGCCGCGGAAGAGGTTTTGCTCATCGGAAGGGCAATCCTTGCAGGGAGAGGAGATGACGGGACATCAAATTATACGCACCGTCATTAAGCCGGCTGCCTCGGCTTCCATGGGGTGGATCAGGTTGATGGGGGGCTTACCAGGGGCATTGCAGCCAGCGTTCCATCTGGTCAAGCCGGTCCGCGCCCCAGAACGGTTCGCCATCGACGATCAGATAGGGTGAACCAAACACGCCGCGCGCGACCGCGGCATCGACTTCCTGGCGCAGGCGGTCCTTCAGCGCAGGGTCTTCGAGAGCCGCCGAGAGGGCTGCGCCGTCATGGCCCAGCGCGGTGGCTACGGCCACCACCGCCGCCGGGTCCGAGATGTCGCGGTCATCAACGAAGTAGGCACGATACAGCGCCATGGCCAGCGTCTTCGCGGCCGCAGGATCTGTGTCCGTGAGGCTGTAGAACATGCGGCAGGCTGCCGTGGTGGCGACAGGGAAGCGTGCGGGTTTGCGAAAGGGCAGGCCATAGCCGCGTGCCGAACGTGCGAGGTCGTGTTCCGCGTAACCACCCTTCAGCGGAATGGTGACCAGTGGTTGCTGGCCAGTGACCTTGAACACCGCGCCGAGCAGGATCGGCCGCCACTGCGTGCTGCGGCCGTGGCGTGCTGCCAGTGCCTCAATCTGCTCCGCAGCGAAGTAGCCATAGGGCGAGGAAAAATCGAAGTAGAACTCGATGGCAGCTTTCATCGCGATCCGCTGATGGACATAAGCTAAGTAATTGTTTTAATTGATAATTATTTGTTTACGTAAACGTAATGCCTTGAGGCTTATACCTGTCCAGTCTTGCTGTTGTCGGACTCGGCCAGCAAGCGCTGGCACTGGTTGGCAAAAAAGTTGATTTCATTGAGCATCACTTCGACGTCTTCGCGCTGCTGCTCGAGCTGGGCGCGGCGGCGCTCGAGTTTTACGGCAAACTCCTCGAGCTGCTTGCGCTCATCATTGGCGAGGTCGTACAACTCGAACAGTTCGCGCAACTCGCTCAGTGAAAAACCCAGGCGTTTGCCGCGCAGCGCCAGCTTCAGGCGCACGCGGTCACGGTGGCTGTAGATGCGATTAAGGCCCTCTCGTGCCGGTGTCACCAAGCCTTCGTCCTCGTAGTGGCGCAAGGTACGTGTGGTGACGCCAAACTCTTCGGCGAGATCACTGATGGTGTAAGTTTTACTCATTGTGCTATGCAGCATTTTTAGATATAATTCAAAGGTTTACTTTAACGTCAAGCTTGAATTCATTTCCAAACTTGGTTGCTTTTGCAATGTTATTCAATGAGTTATATCATTTCTTTTACGTAAACGTCAATAAGAATAAATGGAAAGTATTGACTAATGAACACCCAAACAAAACCGAAGGCCGAAGCCGTAACCCTTGAACCGGCAGAGCTGGCCAAGCTGTATGCCGACATCGCCGAAAAAAGCGGCGCCCTGATCAACCAGTTCATCAGCCGCGCTGCCGGCAAGGGGCTGCCGGCGATGAACGACGAGCTGGGCATCGCCAAGGCTTTTTTTGATGCCTGGGGTCAGATGTTTTCCGATCCGATGCGTCTCGCCGGGCTGCAGATGAAGCTGTGGCAGGACTACACCGCGCTGTGGCAGAACTCGATGCTGCGCATGTTCGGCCAGCCGGCCGTCACGGTGGCGCAGCCGGACAAGGGCGACCGCCGCTTCCGCCACGAGGATTGGGAAAACAATTTTCTCTACGACTACGTCAAACAGTCATACCTGATCGCCGCCCGCCACCTGCACCACACCCTGGCTGATGTCGAGGGCCTGGATGAAAAGACCGCGAAAAAAGTCGATTTCTACACCCGCCAGTATGTCGATGCGCTGGCGCCGTCGAACTTCCTGCTGACCAATCCCGAGGCGATGCGCGAGACGGTCAGCTCCGGCGGGCAGAACCTGGTAAAGGGGCTGAACAACCTGCTCGAGGACCTGTCACGCGGCAACGGCGAGCAGCTGCGGGTGCGGATGACCGACACTGCGGCCTTCAGCCTCGGCGGCAACCTAGCCACCACCAAGGGCAAGGTGGTGTTCCAGAACAACATCATGCAGCTGATCCAGTATGCGCCGCTGACCACGGATGTGCACAAGACGCCGCTGCTGATCATCCCGCCGTGGATCAACAAGTTCTACATCCTCGACATGCGCGAGAACAACTCCTTCGTGCGCTGGGCGGTGGAGCAGGGGCACACGGTGTTTGTGATTTCCTGGGTCAATCCCGACGAAAAGCTTGCGCACAAGCGTTTTGATGATTACCTGACAGAAGGTTCGCTGGCGGCGCTGGATGTGATCCGCGACATCACCGGCGAGAAAAAAGCCAATGTCATCGGCTACTGCCTCGGCGGCACGCTGCTCGCCTGCACGCTGGCCTGGCTCGCGGCGCAGAAGCAGGAGCGCATCGCCAGCGCGACTTTTTTCGTGACCATGATCGATTTCGAACGCCCGGGTGAGCTCGAGGTGTTCATCGACGAGCAGCAGGTCGGCGTACTCGAGAAGAAAATGGAGGAACGCGGCTATCTCGAGGGCTCGGAGATGGCGACCACCTTCAACATGCTTCGCGCCAACGACCTGATCTGGTCTTTTGTCGTCAACAACTACCTGCTCGGCAAGGATCCTTTCCCCTTTGACCTGCTCTACTGGAATGGCGATTCGACGCGGATGCCGGCTGCGATGCACAGCTTTTACCTGCGCAACCTGTATCTGAAAAACAAGTTGCGCGAACCTGGCGGCATTACGCTCGCCGGCGTGCCGATCGACATCACCGCGTCGCAGGTGCCTGCGTATTTCATTTCCACCGTCGAGGACCACATCGCACCCTGGCAATCCACCTACGCCGGGGCACGGCTGCTGAAAGGCCCGGTGCGTTTCGTGCTCGGCGGCTCCGGCCACATCGCCGGCATCATCAACCCGCCGGCGGCGAACAAGTACGGCTACTGGACGCATGACGAACTGCCGCCGAATGCACAGGACTGGCTGGCCGCGGCAACCCAGCAGGCAGGTTCCTGGTGGAGCGACTGGGCAGCCTGGGCCGGCAAGCTGGCCGGTGCGCGCATCGCCGCGCGCGAACCCGGCGGCAGGCAGCATCCGCCGCTGGAGGACGCGCCGGGTTCGTACGTGCAGCAGCGCATTGCATAATCGGCTTTTTTGCGAACGGCATCCGCGCAATGGCTGAGCAGATCGTCGTACTGGAACAGGTCGAGACCGGCATCCACCGGCTGCTGGTCAACCGGCCGCAGGCGCTGAATGCGCTGAACGCGGCGACGCTGGACGCGCTGGAACAGGCCATTGCCACGGTCGCCGCCGATGCCGCGTCTCGCGTATTGCTGGTGAGCGGCGCCGGCGACAAGGCCTTTGTCGCCGGCGCCGACATTGCCGAGATGCAGTCGCTCAATACGGCCCATGCCGCCGCCTTCTCCCGGGCCGGCATGCGGGTGATGCATGCGCTTGAAGCGCTGCCGGTGCCGGTGATTGCGCTGGTCAACGGGTATGCGCTGGGCGGCGGCTGCGAGCTGGCGCTGGCCTGCGACTGGATCATTGCTTCGGAGCGCGCTGTGTTCGGCCAGCCCGAAGTCAACCTCGGCATCCCGCCGGGTTTTGGCGGCACCCAGCGCTTGCTGCGCCGGGTCGGCCGGGCGCGGGCAATGGGGCTGATCACCACCGGCCGCCAGGTGCGTGCCGAGGAAGCGCTGGCCATCGGGCTGGTCACCCAGGTGGTGCCGGTCGCGGCGCTGATGGATACCGGGCTGGCCATCGCCCGAACCATTGCCGCGAAAGGACCGCTGGCGGTGAAACTGGCCAAGCAGGCGGTTCGGCATGGCGCCGATCTGGATCTGGCCAGGGCCTGTGCTTACGAAACCGCGCAGTTCGCGCAGGCCTTTGCCTCGGCCGACCAGAAGGAAGGCATGCGCGCCTTTCTTGAAAAGCGGCCGGCGCGTTTCAGCGGCGCCTAAACGGCAAGGCCGCATGATGCTGCGGCGCACCAGCGGGCTCAAGGGCAACCCAGCGCGCTGATCTCCCGGAGTTTTTCAGGGCTGAGATTATAATTACTCATCCCACCCCGCAGCTGATTCGGGCACCATTGGCGCCCGTTTGCAAGGTGAAAAACCGTCCCCAAAAGGTATCGAATTCATGGACCTCAACGATCTGCAGCGCGACCACGATCCCGATGAGACCCGCGAGTGGCTGGATTCACTGCGCTCCGTGCTGGAACGCGAGGGTCCGGAGCGCGCCAACTTCCTGCTTGAACGCCTGATCAGCGAAGCGCGGCGTGCGGGGGCGTACATCCCATACAACGCCAATACCGCCTACCTCAACACCATTCCGCCCGAGCGTGAGGAGCGTTCGCCAGGAGACGCCGAGCTTGAGCACAAGATTCGCTCGCTGGTGCGCTGGAACGCGATGGCGACGGTGATCCGCGCCAACAAGGAATCTTCCGAGCTCGGCGGACACATCTCCAGCTTTGCTTCGGCGGCAACGTTGTATGACGTCGGCTTCAACCATTTTTTCCGTGCCGCCAATGACAAATTCCTTGGCGACCTGGTTTATATCCAGGGGCACTCGGCGCCCGGCGTTTACGCCCGCGCCTATCTCGAAGGTCGCATCAGCGAAGACCAGCTCAACAATTTCCGCCAGGAGGTTGACGGCAAGGGCCTGTCTTCCTACCCGCATCCCTGGCTGATGCCGGATTTCTGGCAGTTCCCGACGGTGTCGATGGGCCTCGGGCCGCTGATGGCGATCTACCAGGCGCGTTTCATGCGCTACCTGAAGGACCGCGGGCAGATCGAAGTGCAGGGCCGCAAGGTCTGGGCGTTCATGGGCGACGGCGAAATGGACGAGCCGGAATCCCTGGGTGCGATTTCGCTGGCCGGCCGCGAAAAACTCGACAACCTGGTGTTTGTCATCAACTGCAACCTGCAGCGCCTCGATGGCCCGGTGCGCGGCAACGGCAAGATCATCCAGGAACTCGAATCCGATTTCCGCGGTTCGGGCTGGAACGTGATCAAGGTGATCTGGGGCTCGTACTGGGATCCGCTGCTGCTCAAGGACAAGACCGGCATCCTGCTGAAGCGCATGGAGGAATGTGTCGATGGCGAGTACCAGACCTTCAAGTCGCAGGACGGCGCCTATGTGCGCAAGCATTTCTTCGGCAAGTACCCGGAACTGGCCGCGATGGTATCGAACATGTCGGATGACGACATCTGGCGTCTGAACCGCGGCGGCCACGACCCGCACAAACTCTACGCGGCCTATTCTGCAGCGATGAAACACAAAGGGCAGCCTACGGTGATCCTGGCGAAGACCGTCAAGGGCTACGGCATGGGTGAATCCGGCGAAGGCCAGAATATTTCCCATCAGCAGAAAAAGATGGGCACCGCGTCGATCCGCGCCTTCCGCGACCGCTTCAGCCTGCCGATCCCGGACGACAAGCTGGAAGAGGTGCCTTTCTACAAGCCGCCGGAAGACTCGCCGGAAATGAAATACCTGAGAAGCCGCATCGAGGCGATGGGTGGTTCACTGCCGGCACGCAAACGCCGCGTCGAGCCGCTGGAAGTGCCCGCGCTGTCGGCCTTCGAGGCGCAACTGAAAAGCAGCGAGGATCGCGAGTTCTCGACCACGATGGCCTTCGTGCGCATCCTCAACACCATCATCCGCGACAAGAAAATCGGCCGTCGAGTGGTGCCGATCGTGCCCGACGAATCGCGCACCTTCGGCATGGAGGGCATGTTCCGCCAGCTCGGCATCTATTCGCATGTCGGCCAGCTCTACACGCCGCAGGATGCCGACCAGCTGATGTTCTACAAGGAAGACAAGGGCGGCCAGATTCTGCAGGAGGGCATCAACGAGGCCGGCGCGATGTCATCGTGGATTGCCGCGGCGACCGCCTACGCCAACCACGGCCAGATGATGCTGCCGTTCTACATCTTCTATTCGATGTTCGGTTTCCAGCGCATCGGCGACCTGGCCTGGGCGGCGGGCGACCTGCGCGCGCGCGGCTTCCTGCTCGGCGGCACCGCAGGCCGTACCACGCTGAATGGCGAGGGCCTGCAGCACGAGGACGGCCACAGCCACATCCTCGCCTCGACCATTCCCAACTGCATTTCCTATGACCCGACCTTCGCCTATGAAGTCGCGGTGATCATCCAGGACGGCATGCGGCGGATGTACCAGGAGCAGGAAGACGTCTTCTATTACATCACCGTGATGAACGAGAACTACACCCACCCGGCGATGCCGGAAGGCGTGGAAAAGGGCATCCTCAAGGGCATGTACCTGTTCTCGGAGGGCAAGGCCAAGAAAAACCAGCCCAAGGTGCAGTTGCTCGGCAGCGGCACCATCCTGCGTGAAGTCATCGCCGGCGCCGAGTTGCTGGAAAAGGATTTCGGCATTGCAGCCGACATCTGGAGCGTGACCAGCTTCAACGAACTGCGCCGAGACGGACTCGACACCCAGCGCTGGAACCTGCTGCACCCTGACCAGCCGCCGCGCGAGTCGTACATCGAGCAGTGCCTGAAGGACCGTGCAGGCCCGGTAGTCGCGGCAACCGACTACATGAAGCTTTATGCCGACCAGGTACGCGCCTTCCTGCCCACCCACAACTTCATCACGCTCGGCACCGATGGTTTTGGCCGTTCCGACACCCGCCGCAAACTTCGCCAGTTCTTCGAAGTCGACCGCCATTACGTGGCCGTCGCGGCGATGAAGGCGCTGGCCGACCAGGAGCTGCTGCCGCGCAAGACCGTGGCTGAAGCCGTGAAAAAATACGGCATCAACCCCGACAAGCCGAACCCGGCTACCGTCTGATCGCCTCATCAAAGCCCGACTCATCAAAGCCCGCTAATCCCCATGGCAAACGCAATCGAAGTCAAAGTTCCGGACATCGGCGAGTTCAAGAACATCCCGGTGATCGAAGTGCTGGTCAAACCCGGTGATACGGTCAAGGCCGAAGATCCGCTGGTGACACTGGAATCGGACAAGGCCACGATGGAGGTGCCTTCGCCGGCCGCCGGTGTGGTCAAGGACATCCGCATCAAGGTGGGCGACAAGGTTTCGGAAGGGGTGCTCGTGCTGACACTGGAAGCCGGCGCTGGCGCAACTCCTGCGGCCAAACCGGCGCCTTCGCCTGCTGCGCCGGCACTGGCGCCCGCAGCGGCCCCGGCCCCCGCAGCGGCCCCGGCGCCAGCACCTGCGCGTCCGTCTGTTGCGCCGGCGCCCGCGGCTGCCGCACCGGCCGCGGTCGATGAAGCCGGTTTCGCCAATGCGCATGCCAGTCCCTCGGTGCGGCGTTTTGCGCGAGAACTCGGCGTCGATCTGTCGAGGGTCAAGGGCAGCGGACCGAAGGAACGCGTGCTGAAGGATGACATCCAGTCCTACGTCAAATCCGAGCTGGCGCGTCCGCGCGGCGAAGGTGGTGGCGGCGGCCCCGGCTTTAACCTGCCACCGCTGACACCGGTCGATTTCTCGAAGTTCGGCCCTGTCACCACGCAGCCGTTGTCACGCATCAAGAAGATTTCCGGCGGCTTCCTTCACCGCAACTGGGTCAGCATCCCGCATGTCACCCAGCATGATGAAGCCGATATCACGGAACTCGAGGCCTTCCGCAAGGCCCAGTCCGAGGAAACCAAAAAAAGCGGCATCAAGTTCACCATGCTCGGCTTCCTGATGAAGGCCTCGGTGGTGGCGCTGAAGCAATTCCCGGAATTCAACGCCTCGTTGTCGCCGGATGGCGAAAGCCTGGTGCTGAAGAACTATTTCCACATCGGTGTAGCCGTCGATACCCCCGGCGGGCTGGTGGTGCCGGTGATCCGTGATGTCGACAAGAAGGGCCTGCTCGAAATCGCCAGGGAACTCGGCGATCTGAGCACGCGCATGCGCGGCGGCAAGATTTCTCCAGCCGACCTGCAGGGCGGCTGCTTCTCGATTTCCAGCCTCGGCGGCATTGGCGGCACCTTCTTCACTCCGATCATCAATGCGCCGGAAGTCGCGATCCTCGGCGTCGGCAAGTCGGTGATGAAGCCGGTGTGGAATGGCAAGGAATTCGTGCCGCGGCTGATGTTGCCGCTGTCGCTGTCCTACGACCACCGCGTCATCGACGGCGCGCTGGGCGCACGCTTCAGCACCTACTTGACCACGGTGCTGTCGGACATCAGGCGGCTGGTGCTCTAAGTGATGACAAGGGCACACTTGAAGCGAATCGGCGATGAATGATGAGTGATGAACACGGAGCGGCGATGCGCTACTGTGCTGTCAAGCGGTTAACTCACCACTCATCATTCATCGCTCATCGCTGCCCTTAATGTCTCCCATCGGCATCCTCGGCGGCACCTTCGACCCGGTTCACTACGGCCACCTGCGTCTCGCGCAGGAGGCGGCTGACAAGCTGCGGCTGGCCGAGGTACGCTTTATCCCCAGCGGCACGCCACCGCACCGCTCTTCGCCCGGGACCACGGCCGAAGACCGGCTGGCGATGGTGCGGCTGGCGGTGACCGGTAATTCGCTGTTTACCGTGGACGAGCGCGAACTGCGCCGCAGCGGGCCGGGTTACACCGTGGATACGCTGCAGGAGCTGCGTGATCAGGCCGGTGCCACCCAGTCGCTGGTGCTGCTGATGGGCGCTGACGCTTTTCTCGACCTGGCCACCTGGAGCCGCTGGCACCGCCTGTTCGAACTTGCACACATCGCCGTGGCGTACCGGCCCGGCTTCCCGGTGGATACCTGGCAGACGCGCATGCCGCAGCCGCTGGCGGCCGAATACAACGCCCGGCTGATGCGCCAGCCGCTGGGCATCCATACCGCTCCGGCGGGTGGCATTGTGGTGGTGCCGATTGCGGCACTCGACATCTCGGCAACGCTGATCCGCGATTCGCTACGCGGCGGGGCCACCACGCGCTACTTGCTGCCTGATGCGGTTATTCAATATATTCAGGAACATAGCCTTTATTCACGATACTGATCCAGGTTGACGGAGTAACGCAAGCAAGTTTCACCACTGAACCGCCACAAAGGAATTCGCCCAGGATGGGACCGGAAAAAATTGCCAAGATCGCCGTTGCTGCTCTGGAAGACATCAAGGGCCGCGACATCGTCGCTTTCAACGTCAAGAAAATGACCGCCTTGTTCGACAAGGTGATCATCGCCAGCGGCGACTCCAACCGCCAGGTCCGCGCACTGGCAAACAATGTTTGCGAGGAAATCAAGAAGGCCGGCGGGCGGGTCAGCAGCACCGAAGGAGGGCAGACCGGCGAATGGGTGCTGGTCGATCTGGGCGCGGTGGTGGTGCATGTAATGCAGCCGGCGATCCGCCAGTACTACAACCTTGAGGAAATCTGGGGTGCCCAGTCACGGCCGCGGCTGCGCAAAACCGCGGCGCGCAAAAGCGTGGCCCGCAAAAGCGCCGGTCGCGCCGCCGTGTGAAGCTGCAGATCATCGCTGTCGGCCACCGCATGCCGGGCTGGGTCGACGCCGCGTTCGGTGATTACGCCAAACGCATGCCGCGCGAGATGCCCTTGCAATTGAAGGCGCTGAAACCGGCAGCACGCCCGGCCGGCGGTGGCGATTCCGCGCGCTGGATGGAAATCGAGGCTGCGCGCATCGACGAGGCCATGTCCGCGGCAGCGCTGCGGGTGGTGCTTGACGAGCGCGGTCGTGGTTTGACCACCCGCGCGCTGGCCGAACTGATGGGCCGTTGGCGAAGCGAAGGCTGCGATATCTGCTTTGTCATTGGGGGAGCCGACGGTCTTGCCGAGCGCATCAAGCAGGGCGCCGACATGCTCTGGTCGCTGTCGCCGCTGACACTGCCGCACGGTCTCGCGCGGGTCATCCTGGCTGAGCAGCTCTATCGTGCGAGCACGCTGCTGGCCGGCCACCCCTATCACCGGGACTGATCCGGAAATGAGCCCACGTCCGATCTATCTTGCTTCGCGCAGTCCGCGCCGTCGCGAGCTGCTGCGCCAGATCGGCGTCACCTTCGAGCTGTTGCCCCTGCGTGAGCGCCCCGGCCGTCCCGTCGATGTTGATGAAGCGCCGCAGGCTGCCGAGACGGCGCAGGCCTATGTGCTTCGCATCGCGACTGAAAAAGCACGTACTGCCGCGGCTATCGTGGCTGCCCGCCGGGCCGCGCCGCGGCCGGTGCTGTCTGCGGATACCACCGTGGTTTGTGACGGCGAAATTCTCGGCAAGCCGCGGGATGTCGCCGATGCCGGGCGGATGCTCGCGCGGCTTGCCGGTCGCGACCATCAGGTGATGACTGCGGTGGCGGTGGCCCTGGGTGAGGCCCTGGAGACACGGGTCAGCGTTTCGCGAGTCTGGTTTCGCGCGCTTGATGCCGCCGAGATCCGCCGTTACGTCACCGGTGGCGAGTCCGTCGACAAGGCCGGCGCCTATGCCGTGCAGGGCCTCGCCGCGGCCTTCATCACGCGGATCGAGGGCAGCTACTCCGGTATCATGGGTTTGCCCCTTGCCGAAACCGCCGGGCTGCTGCGCAGCCACGGCATCATGCTGCCATGAGCGAAGACATCCTGATCAACGTTACGCCGCAGGAAACCCGTGTCGCGCTGATCGAGCACGGTGTGACCCAGGAGCTCCATATCGAGCGTGCTTCCGCGCGCGGTTTTGTCAGCAATATATACATGGGCAAGGTGGTGCGTGTGCTGCCCGGCATGCAGTCGGCTTTTGTCGACATCGGTGGTGAACGCGCGGCATTCCTGCACGTCGCCGACATCTGGGGCAACCGTGTCAATGGCGAGACAGGGCTGCCGATCGAAAGGCTGCTCAATGAAGGGCAGAGCCTGCTGGTTCAGGTGATCAAGGATCCGATCGGCACCAAGGGTGCCCGGCTGTCGACACAGATCAGTATCGCCGGCCGCCTGCTGGTCTACTTGCCGCAGGAGTCGCATATCGGTATCTCTCAGCGCATCGAGGACGAAGAGGAACGCGTCCATCTGCGCGACAAGCTGCAGCAGCTGTTGCCGGCTGACGAGAAGGGCGGTTACATCATCCGCACCATGGCCGAGGCGGCCAGCGACCGCGAGCTGGCCTCCGACGTCGAATACCTGCGCAAGCTGTGGCTGGACATCCAGGCGCAGGCACGCACCGCGGCGCCACTGACGCTGCTCTACCGTGACTTGCCGCTGAGCCTGCGCGTGCTGCGTGATTTTGCCAACGAGGAGACTGGCCGCATCCACGTCGATTCACGCGAGACCTACCAGGCGATGTGCCAGTTCGCCGGCAGTTTCATGCCCAATGTGCTGCAGCGTGTCGTGCATTATCAGGGCGAGCGCCCGCTGTTCGACCTGCACAACGTCGAGGCCGACATCGAGCGCGCGCTGGCGCGCCGCGTCGACCTCAAGTCCGGCGGCTACCTGATCATCGACCAGACCGAGGCGCTGACCACCGTGGATGTCAATACCGGAGGTTTTGTCGGCGGCCGCACTTTCGATGACACCATCTTCAAGACCAATCTCGAGGCCTCGCAAATCATCGCCAGGCAGTTGCGGCTGCGCAACCTCGGTGGCATCGTGATCATCGATTTCATCGACATGGACAGTGAAGAGCACCGCAATGCCGTGCTCAACGAATTCCGCAAGGCACTGGCGCGTGACCGCACGCGGATGACGGTGAACGGATTCACCCAGCTCGGCCTGGTCGAGATGACACGCAAGCGCACCCGGGAGAGCCTCGCCCACGTGTTGTGCGAACCCTGCCCGACCTGCTCTGGCCGCGGTGAACTGAAGACCGCGCAGACCGTATGTTTTGAGGCGTTGCGCGAGATCCTGCGCGAATCACGCCAGTTCGATGCGCGTGAGTTCCGCATCCTCGGTTCGCAGCAGGTAATCGACATGTTCCTCGACGAGGAATCACACAATCTGGCGATGTTGTCGGACTTCATCGGCAAGCCGATCTCGCTGCAGGTCGAGTCGGCGTATAACCAGGAACAGTTCGACATCGTGCTGATGTAGCGCGATCGCCGGGATGAACGCACCCCCAGCCCAGCAGCGCCGCTTTCCGGTTTCCCGGCCCGCGGCCGAGCTGCGCCTCGCCGCCGAGCGGATGCTGGCGCGCGCAGCCGGTGCGCCGTTGGTGGCCGGCAATTCGGTGCGCATACTGCGTGATGCCGCCGAAAACTATCCGGCCTGGCTGTCGGCGATCGCCGCTGCGCGCCGCAGTGTGCTATTCGAGAATTACCTGATCGCCGACGACGCCACCGGCCGCCGTTTTGCCGAAGCACTCGCCGAGCGCGCCCGCGCCGGTGTCGTGGTGCGCGTGATTTACGATTGGATGGGTGGCCTCGGCATCGGCAGCTCAAGGCTGCTGCTGCCGCTGGCCGAAGCCGGTGTCGAGGTGCGTTGCTTCAATCCGCCCCGCCTCGACAGCCCCTTTGGCTGGATGACGCGGGACCACCGCAAGATGGTCGCTGTGGATGGCGAGACAGGCTTCGTTTCTGGATTGTGCATCGATCAGCGCTGGGAGGGCGATGCGCGGCGGGGCGTGCCACCCTGGCGCGACACCGGCATCGAAATCCGCGGTCCCGCGGTGGCCGATATTGTTCAGGCTTTCGCGCAGACCTGGACGGCCTGCGGCGGTCAGGCTGCCGATGCCTCCGCATCACCCCCCCCCGCGCCCGCCGGCGAAGTGGCCCTGCGTGTACTGGCCACGCAGCCCAGCCTCGCCGGGCTCTACCGCATGGATCAGATGATCGCAGCACTGGCCCGGGAAACGCTGTGGCTGACCGACGCCTATTTTGTCGGCATCCCGACCTATGTCCAGGCGCTGCGCGCGGCGGCGCGTGATGGCGTGGATGTGCGTCTGCTGGTGCCGGGTGCGAGTGATCTGCCCATGGTGGGCGGCATCTCGCGCGCCGGCTACCGGCCGCTGCTGGAGGCCGGCATCCGCGTTTTCGAGTGGAATGGTTCGATGCTGCATGCCAAGACTGCGGTGGCGGACAGCCGCTGGGCGCGCGTCGGTTCGACCAACCTGAACCTGGCAAGCTGGATCGGCAATTACGAGCTGGATGTCGCTTTTGAAGACCAGGGCTGTGCCACGAGGATGCAGGAAATCTACGAGGAAGATCTCGGTAATGCCACCGAAATCCTGCTCGGCCCGCGACAGCAGGTGCGCCGCGTGCAAAAGGTTCCGGCCCGTCCGGGTGGGCGAAGCGGCCGTGGTGGCCGCGCCGCGCGGGCGGCGGCGGACGCCTTGCGTATCGGCAATACCGTGGGCGCCGCCTTCAGCAGTTGGCGGATACTCGGGCCGGCCGAAGCGGGGATGATGAGCGGCGTTGCGCTGGGATTCCTGCTGCTGGCACTGCTCGCGGTGATGGTGCCTCTGGCGGTGACGCTGCCAATGGCTTTGCTGGCCTTGTGGATCGGCGTGACGCTTTTGGTGCGCGCCTGGCATCTGCGCCGCGGCAGCGAGGACGATGATCAGGACGGATCAGCGCAATAAACCCATTGCCGCGGCTTCCAGCCAGGCCAATGGCAGCATCAGCAGCAATTGGCAGGCGATGATCAGGAACAGCGGGGACAGATCGACGTTGCCGATCGGCGGGATACGCTGCCGGAACAGACGCAGGAAGGGCCGGCTCATCGCATCAAGCAGCGGCGCCACCGGGCTGCCGGGATTGATCCACGACAGCACAGCCTGCAGCAACGTGGCGAACATCACGATATAGATCAGCATCTTGATCACGGCGATCACCGCCAATGCCGCCAGCGCGGCAACGGTGATGCCGGCTTCGTGGCTCCAGCTGAAGCCGCGGATCTGCAGGGTTGCCAGCCACTCCAGCAGCTGCATCAGCCAGGCCAGCAGCAGGGTCGGCAGGTCGATGCCCCACAGTCCGGGAATCACCCGCCGTGCCGGGCGCACCATGAAATCGGTCAGCGCGTTGACAAAGTCGGCCAGCGGGTTGCGGTACGGCGCGCGCACCCACTGCAGGTAAAAGCGCAGCAGCAGCGCGACGGTGAGCAGGCCGAAGGCCACCTGCACCAGAAAGATCAGGGCTTCGGCGAGCATGGTCAGTTCTTGTTGTCGGGGGCTGCGTTGTCCCGGCCGAGTTCATCGCCCAGTTCGACCGAGCGCTGCTGCGCGCCACGCACCGCCCGGATCAGTGCCGCTTTGACCGCGGATTCCTCGAGCAGCGCGATCGCGCGCTCGGTGGTGCCGCCCTTCGAAGTCACTCTTGCGCGCAGCGTGGCCGGATCAGCGTCGCTGGCCAGTGCCAGCTTCACCGCTCCGGCGAAAGTGGCCAGTGCGCTGCGCCGGGCCGCTTCCGCCTCCAGCCCCAGTTCACGCGCCGCCTGCTCCAGGGACTCGATGAAATAGAACACATAGGCCGGACCGCTGCCCGAAACTGCGGTCACCGCGTCGAGCGCCTGCTCGTCATCGACCCAGAAGGTTTCACCGACGGCGGCGAGCACGCTCTCGGCGTTTTTGCGCTGCTCACTGCTGACGCCGGGCATGGCATGGAGGCCGCTGATCCCGGCACCGACCAGTGCCGGCGTGTTTGGCATCGCCCGCACCACGCGCGCCTTGCCGCCGAGCCAGCGTGCGAGGTCGGCGCCACGGATGCCGGCGGCAATGCTCAGCACCAGCCGGCCGTCGACCACCGGCGCCAATGACTGCGCCACCGTGCGCAATTGCTGGGGTTTGACCGCAAGCACCACGCAGTCGGCATGACCCGCCTCGGTCGTGGCATCGCCGCTGGTGCGGATACCGTAGCGGTTGCGCAGCGCCTCCAGCGCGGCGGGCAGCACGTCGACCGCGCAAAGGCTGGCCGCGGGCCAGCCCTTGGCAATGAGGCCGCCGATGATCGCGGCGGCCATGTTGCCGCCGCCAATGAACAGGATATTCATGATGAGGGTTCGTGATTCAGGGTGGCGGAGCAGTATCACCGTGCATTACTGCTCCACTGACATTATACGTAGCGATTTCCGGCCGGCGCCTAACGATTCCCGAAAATTGCGGTGCCGACGCGCACCAGCGTCGACCCCTCGGCGATGGCTGCCTCAAGGTCGGCGGACATTCCCATCGACAGGGTGTCGGCCGCCGGATGATCGGCACGCAGGCCTTCGAGCAGCAGGCGCAACCGTGCAAAACGCTCACGCTGGATCGCCGGATCGGGGTTGGGTTCCGGAATCGTCATCAGGCCGCGCAGCCGTAGCCGCGGCATGTCGCGGATTGCCGCAGCCAGCGCAACCTCCTCACCGGGTGCAACCCCGCTTTTGGTCGATTCGCCGCTGACGTTGACCTGGATCAGCACGTTCAGCGGCGGCAACTGCGGCGACCGCGCGTCGTTGAGGCGGCGCGCGATCTTTTCGCGCTCGATGCTGTGCACCCAGGCGAAATGCTCGGCAACGGGGCGCGTCTTGTTGCTCTGGAGCGGGCCGATGAAATGCCATTCGATGGCGAGCGTTGAAAGCGAGGTGATTTTTGTAACGCCTTCCTGCACGAAATTTTCGCCGAAAGCGCGTTGCCCGGCACGCCAGGCCTGTTCGATTTCGGCGGCTCCGAAAGTCTTGCTGACCGCCAGCAGCAGAATGCTGTGCGGCAGGCGGTTTGCGGCCGCGGCCGCCTGCGCGATGCGTGTCCTGACGGCTTGCAAGTTGTCAGAGATTGTGACCATAATTTCAGTGCGCTCAAAGGCTTGCAGACACGAGGCTTGGAGGCACGATTTTCAGTTTGGAAACCGGCGCAAAATAAGAAGTTCCCTCGTGCTCTGCCCACTCTCCCGGGAATTATAAATGGACATCTCCGAACTGCTGGCCTTCGTTGTCAAAAACAAGGCCTCCGACCTGCACCTGTCTTCCGGCCTGCCGCCGATGATCCGCGTGCACGGTGACGTGCGTCGCATCAACCTGCCGGCGCTGGAGCACAAGGATGTCCATGCGATGGTCTACGACATCATGAACGACGGCCAGCGCAAGTTCTACGAGGAAAACCTCGAGTGCGACTTCTCGTTCTCGATTCCCAACCTGGCACGTTTCCGCGTCAACGCCTTTGTCCAGCAGCGTGGCGCCGGCGCGGTGTTCCGGACCATTCCGTCGAAGGTATTGAGCCTTGAGGATCTGAAGGCGCCCAAGGTATTCACCGAGATTGCCAACCAGCCGCGTGGCGTGGTGCTGGTCACCGGGCCGACGGGGTCGGGCAAATCGACCACGCTGGCGGCGATCATCAACCACATCAACGAAAACGAACAGGGCCACATCCTGACGGTGGAAGACCCGATCGAGTTCGTCCACGAATCAAAAAAGTGCCTGATCAACCAGCGTGAGGTCGGCCCGCATACGCTGTCCTTCTCCAACGCGCTGCGCTCGGCACTGCGCGAGGATCCGGACATCATCCTGGTTGGCGAGATGCGTGACCTTGAAACCATCCGCCTCGCGCTGACCGCCGCTGAAACCGGCCACCTGGTGTTCGGCACGCTGCACACCAGTTCCGCGGCCAAGACCATCGACCGGATCATCGACGTATTCCCGGCGGAGGAAAAGGAAATGATGCGCGCGATGCTGTCGGAATCGTTGCGCGCGGTGATCTCGCAGACGCTGCTCAAGACCAAGGACGGCAGCGGACGTGCCGCGGCGCACGAGATCATGGTCGGCACGCCGGCGATCCGCAACCTGATCCGCGAGAACAAGGTCGCGCAGATGTATTCGGCGATCCAGACCGGCGCGCAGCTCGGCATGCAGACGCTCGACCAGAACCTGCAGGACCTGGTCAAGCGCAACATCGTCTCGGTTGACGAGGCGCGCGGCAAGGCGATGAACAAGGACTCGTTCCGCTGACCGCCGCGGCGGCTGGCGCGACACCACAAGGGAATCAAGGGAGCAAGGCATGGAAAGAGATCAGGCAGTCAAGTTCATGCACGACCTGCTGCGGGCGATGGTCTCGAAAAAGGCCTCCGACCTGTTCATCACCACGGGTTTCCCGCCGGCAATCAAGCTCGACGGCAAGATGACGCCGGTGGCGAACCAGCCGCTGACCAACCAGCACACCGCCGAGCTGGCGCGCGCAATCATGAACGACAAGCAGGCCGGCGAGTTCGAGGCGACCAAGGAGTGCAACTTCGCGATCAGCCCCGGCGACATCGGCCGTTTCCGTGTCAACGCCTTCATGCAGCAGGGCCGCGTCGGCATGGTGCTGCGGACCATCAACACCTCAATCCCAAAATTCGACGATCTGAAGCTGCCGCCGGTGCTGAAGGATGTGGTGATGACCAAGCGCGGCCTGATCATCATGGTCGGCGGCACGGGCTCGGGCAAATCGACTTCGCTGGCGGCGATGATCGGCTACCGCAACCAGAACAGCTACGGCCACATCATCACCATCGAAGATCCGATTGAATACGTGCATGACCACCTGAACTGCGTGGTCACCCAGCGAGAGGTCGGCGTCGACACCGATTCCTGGAACGCGGCACTCAAAAACACGCTGCGCCAGGCGCCCGACGTGATCCTGATTGGCGAAATTCGCGACCGCGACACCATGGACCACGCCATCGCCTTCGCCGAGACCGGCCACCTGGCGATGGCCACGCTGCACGCCAACAGCGCCAACCAGGCACTGGACCGGATCATCAACTTCTTCCCCGAAGAGCGCAAACACCAGCTGCTGATGGACCTGTCGCTGAACGTGCGTGCACTGGTATCCCAGCGCCTGATCCCGAAAAAGGACGGCAAGGGCCGTGCCGCCGCGGTCGAGATCCTGCTCAATTCACCGCTGATTGCCGACCTGATCTTCAAGGGCGAGGTGCACGAGATCAAGAGCATCATGGCCAAGTCGCGCGAACTGGGCATGCAGACCTTCGACCAGCATCTGTTCGATCTTTACGAAGACGGCCAGATCAGCTACGAGGATGCGCTGCGCAACGCCGACTCGATGAACGAGCTGCGGCTGATGATCAAGTTGAACAGCAAGGACGCCAAGGACAAGGACGCGATGTCCGGCATCGAGCACCTGAATCTTGTCTGATCGCCTGCCGTGTTCACTGAAACGCCGGCTGCAAGGCCGGCGTTTTTGTTGATGGGCGTTTATTGATGCGTTTCCATTAATGGACGGACTGCCTTTCAGCCTGGCGACCTGGGCCATCTGCGCGCTGATTGTCGGTGCTTCGTACGTGATCTTCGGCATTACCGCCTTCGGTGCGGCGATGTTCACGGTGCCGGCGCTGTCATATTTTTTTCCGCTGTCCTTCGTGCTGCCGATGTGCGTGATCCTCGACGTATCGGCGGCCTTCGCGCTGGGCTCGCGCTTTTCGAAGGATGCAGATACCGGCGAGCTGAAATGGATGGCACCGTTTTCACTTGCGGGCGCGGTGGCGGGTGTGACCGCGCTGGTGACCATTCCGCAGCAGGCAACGATCGCCGCCTTCGGCGTATTCCTCTGTGTGTACGGCCTGTATTCGCTGTACGCCGGTGTGCCGCAGGGCGGCATCGCGCGCCATCCCTGGGCGGTGATCTCCGGTTTCAGCGGCGGCGCCGCGGGCACGCTGTTCGGCGTCGGCGCGCCGCCCTATGCGGTGTACCTGTCGCGGCGCCTGCCCGACAAGGCGGTGCTGCGTGCCACGCTGTCGAACATGGTGCTGCTGTCGACCTCGATCCGCGCGCTGGTGTTCCTGATCGGCGGCCTGATGTTGTGGGATCGCGTACTCGGTGCGCTGCTGCTGATGCCCTTCGCGCTCGGCGGTATCTGGGCCGGCCACCGCATTCAGCTCAGGGCCTCGCGCGAAACCCTGCTCAGGGTGATCAGCGTGCTGCTGCTGCTGATTGGCGGATCGCTGATTCTGCGGGTCATGCGCGCCTAGCCTTTTTCGCGCCGGTGGCTCCCCGCCACAATCTCATACCTGAACAACCGGCACTCCAGCGCGCCGTTGAATAACGGTGTGCGCCGTGACGGCTGCAGGCGCATCAGCTTGGCGATACGCAGGTCGGCGGTGAAAATGTGCGCGGTCCATCCCGCATAGCGTTGCTTCAGAATGTCGCCGAGTGCCGGATACCAGGCGGCGAGGTCGTCGAGCTCTTCCAGGCGCACGCCATAGGGCGGGTTGGTGATGAGCAGGCCCGAGGGCTGCGGCGGCTTCGAGTCTTCGAAGCTGCACTGTTTTAGCGGGATCACATCTTCCAGTCCCAGCGCGGCGACGTTCTGCTGCGCAGTGGCGATTGCATCACCACTGCGATCATAACCATAAGTCATTGTTTTAATTGATTTATTTTCTTGCGCCGCAGCATGTTCACGTTCCTGCTGCCAGGTTTTGGCGTCGTGGTTCTTCAGGTTCTCGAAACCGAAGCGGCGGCCCAGCCCCGGCGCGCGGTTGCGGGCCATCAGCACGGCTTCGATCAGGAAGGTGCCGCTGCCGCACATCGGATCGAGCAGCGGCACATCGGGTGTCCAGCCGGCGAGCTTGAGGATGCCGGCGGCCAGGTTCTCGCGCAGCGGTGCTTCGCCGGCGGCACCGCGCCAGCCGCGCTTGAACAGCGCATCACCCGAGGTGTCGAGATAGAGCACCGCCTCGTCGCGGGTGAGGAAGACATGGATGCGCACGTCGGGGTTGCGGGTATCGACGTCCGGACGCGCGCCTTCGGTTTCCCGCAGCACGTCGCAGACCGCGTCCTTCACCCGCAGCGTGACGATGTCGATGCTGTTGAGCGGACTCTTGATCGCCGCAGTATCGACACGGATGGTCTGTTGCGGGCCGAACCATTGTGCCCAGCGGATGCGTTTGGCGGCGTTGAAGATGTCGATTTCGCTGCGGTAACGCGCGTCGCCGATGCGCCACAACACCCGGCTGGCGATGCGGCTCATCAGGTTGACGGTGCGGCACAGCGCATAGGGGCCGCTGAACCCGACACCGCCATCGACAGGCTCAACCTTGGAAGCGGACAGGGACTGCAACTCCTCGCCGAGCACACCTTCGAGGCCGCGCGGGCAGGTCGCAAAAAAACGTTCCATCAGCGTTTCACCACCGGCATTTCGGCGTAGACCTCGAATTGCACCCGTTGCCAGGGGTTGCGTGCCTCGGTCAGGCGCACGATGCGCGCCTGCAGTTTTTCACCACGGTCCATCTGTCTTGCGACATCGGCGTTGTCGCGCCGCGGCAGATAACCCAGGGGCTGGCCTTTCCATTCCACGCGCACCGCATTGGCATCGTGCGGATTCTGCGGTTCGCGCACCAGCACCAGCGCATCACCGACGCGCATGTTGTCCCACAGCACCTTGCCGTCGTAGTACTGGAAGCCGGCGAGCGGCGACTGCTGGACGATGATGCGTGCCTCGGCTGCGGCCGAAGGCAGCGCGGCGCCCAGCAGCAGGCAAAAAATGGCGATGTGGTGCAAGGGGTTCAGAACGGCTTGACCACGACCAGGATCAGCGTCACCAGCAGCAGCAGCACCGGCACTTCGTTGAACCAGCGGTACCAGACATGGGGGCGCGTGTTGCGCCCCTGCTCGAATTTGCGCAGCAGGCTGCCGCAGGCGTGGTGGTAACCGACCAGCACAATCACCAGGGCGAGCTTGGCATGGAGCCAGCCGCCGGAGATGCCGTAACCCAGCCACAGCCACAGACCGAAGCCCAGCGCCGGCACGGCAAGGATGGTCATGAAGCGGTAGAGCTTGCGCGCCATCAGCAGCAGGCGCGTGCGCGCGGTTTCGTTTTCTTCCTGCGCCAGGTTGACGAAAATCCGCGGCAGGTAGAACAGTCCCGCGAACCACGACATCACGAACAACAGATGGAAGGTCTTGATCCAGAGCATGGCGCCGATGTTACTGCAGCAGGCGGCGGCGGGTCAGCGCCAGCGCGATATAGGCGCTCATCCCGGCATAGGCGGCGAGCACGGCGATATGGATCAGCCACGACGGCGGCAGCTCGCCATTGACCAGCGGCCGCGCCAGTGCCACGGCGTGGGTCAGCGGCAGCAGTTGTGCCAGCCACTGCGCCGGCTGCGGCAGTTCGGCCAGCGGGAAAAACACGCCGCAGAGCAGCATCATCGGCGTCACGCACAGCGTGAAGTAATACATGAAAAAATCGTAACTCGGTGACAGCGCGGTCATGATCAGGCCGAGCCCGGCAAAGGCCAGGCCGGTCAGGAAGATCAGCGGTATGACGGCCAAGGCCCAGGGGGATGGAATCAGGCCGAGCACCGCGGCGACAATCAGCACCGCACTGCCCGACAGGAAACTCTTGCTCGCCGCCCAAGCGAGCTCGCCGAACAGCACGTCGTCCAGCGTCAGCGGCGCGTTGAGGATGGCGTCCCAGGTTTTTTGCATGTGCATCCTTGAGAACGCCGAGTACATGGCCTCGAAGGAGGCGCTCATCATCGTGCTCGAGCAGACCACGCCTGCGGCGAGGAATGCGATGTACGACATGCCGCCGACATCCTCGAGCATGCGGCCAAGACCGTAACCGAGGCCGAACATGTAGAGCAGCGGATCGGCAAGGTTGCCGAGCATCGACGGTATGGCGAGCTTGCGCCATACCAGCAGGTTGCGCCGCCAGACATGGATGAAGCGCAGGCTCGGCCGCGGTGCAGCCCAGGGATTTTTGGCCATCAATCCCTCAGGTCGCGGCCGGTGAGCTTGAGGAATACATCCTCAAGGTTGGCGCGGCGGTGCAGGTAGCGCAGCCCGCCGCGGCCGTCGAGGTCGCCGACCAGGGGTGCCGGGTCGTGGACATAGCAGAACATGGTTTCGCCGGTGCCTTCGCAGCGTTCCGAGCGACTGCGGCCGAAATCATCGGCCCATTGCGGTGCTGTCTCGCCATAGACCTCGACCACATGCGGCTCGACATGCTGGGTGATCAGTGACTGTGGCTCGCCTTCGGCGATGATGCGCCCGTGGTCCATGATCGCGACCCGGCTGCACAGCCGCTCGGCCTCTTCCATGAAGTGGGTGGTCAGCAGCAGGGTCTTGCCCTGCTTCAGCAGATTGCGCAGGCGCTCCCAGATCACATGGCGCGCCTGGGGGTCGAGACCGGTGGTCGGTTCGTCGAGGAACAGCAGCTCGGGATCGTTGATCAGCGCTCGCGCCAGCGTCAGCCGCCGCTTCATGCCCCCGGAAAGGGTCTGGATGCGCGTATCGGCGCGGCTTGTGAGCCCGGCGAATTCGAGCAGGCCCGGAATCCGCGCTTCGAGCACACTGTCGGCGATGTCGAAGTAGCGGCCGAACACGCGCAGGTTCTCGCGGATGGTGAAGTCGGGATCGAGGTTGTCGAATTGCGGCACCACGCCGATGCGCTGCCGTGCCACCCGCGCGGCAGCCGGTACGGCGTGGCCCAGGGCTTCGATGTGACCGGCGTCGGGATCGGTAAGACCGAGGCACAGGCGCAATGTGGTGGTCTTGCCGGCGCCGTTGGGGCCGAGCAGGCCGAAACATTCGCCGGGACGCAGCGCAAGATCGACTCCGCAGACGACTTCATTGCCGCCGTAGGATTTGCGCAGCCCGGAGGCTGCGAGTGGCGCGTTGATGCGCGAATTCATGCGCAATATTTCTGCACGAGCTGCGCCAGCAAATGCAGCCGGCCGTGGAAAAAATGTTCGCCACCGGGCACCACCACGATCGGCAACTGCTGCGGGCGCGCCCAGTCGAGTACTGCCGCAAGTGGGACCACGTCATCGAGTTCGCCGTGGATCACCAGCGTGTTGGCCGGTACGGTTTCCGCCGGAAAGCGGTTGACCGCGGGGCCGACCAGCACCAGTTGTTTCGGCGCGAGCTGTTGCGCAACCCGCGTCTGCACAAAGGCGCCGAAGGAAAAACCGGCGAGGATCAGCGGCAGTTCGCCAAAACGGCCGAAGGCCCAGCGCGCGGCAGCGATCAGGTCTTCGGTTTCGCCGATGCCCTGGTCGAAGCTGCCTGCGCTGGCGCCGACGCCGCGGAAATTGGGGCGCACCGTGACATGACCCAGGCCATGAAAGGCCTTGGCCAGCGTGGTCACCACCTTGTTGTCCTTGCTGCCGCCCTGCACCGGATTGGGATGGCCGATCAGCACGATGCCGCGGCGCTGTTCACCGGGATCGTTGAGGTCGGTTTCGAGTGCGCCGGCCGGGCCTTCGATCATCAGGCGTTCGGGTGCTGCCGGGCGCGGCATCGGGGTCGGGATATCAGACATTGTGCGGTATGGTGCGCGCGGCTGCGCCGCGCCGTGCTTCAGACTTTCAGGCGTTCGACGATGCGGCCGTGCTGCAGGTGTTCATGGACGATGTCGTCGATGTCTTCGCGGTCGACATAGGTGTACCAGACCGCCTCGGGATAGATCACCAGCACCGGGCCCTCGTCGCAGCGGTCGAGGCAACCAGCCTGGTTGATGCGCACCTTGCCTTCGCCGGAGAGCCCGAGCGCCTTGACCTTTTTCTTGGCGTAATCACGCAGGTCGGAGGCGCCGTGATTGTTGCAGCAGTTGGCACCCGCTTCGCGCTGGTTGCAGCAGAAAAAAACGTGGTGCTTGAAGTGGGTCATGGTGATGTTGATCCGGGGAAGCGCGGATTATACCCGCGTGGTCCCGCGTCCCGCGGCCTTGCGCCGGGAAGGCCTTTTTGCCGTGCCGCGCGAGCGTGACACCGGGTATTTGCGCGCGTTGATCGCCATCTTGCGCCGGGCGGCCAGCGGCAGATCGACACCCAGCACATCGGACAGCCGCAGCAGGTAAAGCATCACATCGGCCATTTCATGCTCCACCGCGCGGCGGGCGCGGGCATCGAGGCGCGCGCTCTGTTCCGGGGTCAGCCACTGGAAACATTCGACCAGTTCGGCGGCTTCCACGCTCAGGGCCATCGCCAGATTTTTGGGCGTGTGGAAAGGCTGCCATTCGCGCGCTTCGGCGAAGCGGCGCTGCGCCCGCAGCAGTTGCGGCCAGCTCGGGGATTTTTGAGGTTTGGTCATCGGCAAGGGGGTGACTCCGGTCAGCGCTGACCGGATGGCACACGCCCCGGCAGCAGGATCAGCAGGAAGGCCAGCGCAAGAAACGGCCACAGCTCCGACAGCGCGCTCGCGATATTTGCAAAACTCAATACGTGGCCGGCGCCGCCCGGCAGCAGGTGCAGCGGCAATGCGCGGTACGGATTCGCCGGAAGGGCGTTGACCAGCAGCACCGCTGCACCGATCAGCAGCCATGCGGTCGCGATGCGTCCCCGCGGTGGCAGCTTCAGCAGCACCAGCAGCAGCACCAGCGCCGCGGCGAGCCCGGTGAGCAGGCCCGGGGTCAGCCACAGCCAGGGTGTTGCGGCGCGCAGGATGAAGGCGGCAACGATGGTTTTCAGCAGTGCGGCGACCAGCAGCATCAGCGCGGCCACCCGCCAGAAGCCGCCGTCGATGGTGCGTGCCGCGCAGGACAGAAGCAGCACCGCGCCGGCAACATTGAGCATCACCACCGCGGCTTCGGCATAGCGGTACGACTCGGGGGCATAGCGCAGGGTGCCGCCGGCGAGGTCCAGCGTTTCGCGCAGGTCGCCGTTGCCCATGATCAACGGGGCCGCGTGCAACTGGGTGAGCAGCCACAGCACGGTCAGCACCAGCACCGCATCGCCGCGAGAGCCGTCGATGAAGCTTCGGGTACGCAGTCGGGCCAGCCGCTCGCCCAGATGCCGGTCCGGTTCGAACAGTGGAGCCACCAGCGCGCCGGCTGCACCGCCGCAGGCATTGACCAGCAGATCAAGGTTGGAGGCGAAGCGCGCCGGCAGGTACTGCTGCGTGGTTTCCATCAGCAGGCTCAGCAACGCGGCAAGCAGCGTGGCGAGAATGATCGCGACACGCGGCGAGAAGCGCGCGCGCAACGCCAGCATCAGCAGGAAGCCGAGCGGCAGGTAGGCGGCAAAGTTGAAGCCGATGTCTTCGAGGGTGATCCAGCGCGGCCATGGCGCGAACAGGAAGACGCCGGGATAAAGCGCGGTGCCGCGCCAGCCGCTGAAGGGCTGCAGACTGGCATAGACGATGACCAGACTGTAAGCTAACGCCGCCATTGCCGCGACGCGGTAACCGCGGGAATGAAAATCCTGCTGCATCTGATTCATACACGATTCTTCATCGATGAAATTCTACGACATCTTCAATGGTGACGCTGACGGCATCTGTGCGCTGCACCAGCTGCGCCTGGCCGAGCCGCGTGAGGCCGAGCTGGTCACAGGCGTCAAACGCGACACCATGCTGGTGCAGCGGGTGAAGGCGCGTGCCGGTGACCGCCTGACCGTGCTTGATGTTTCGCTGCGCAGCAACGCGCAAGCGGTGGCGCGGGTGCTGGCCGCCGGCGCCGAGGTCGATTACTTCGATCATCATGTCGCGGGGGAGCTGCCGCAGCATCCGGGTTTTCACGGCCATATCGACACCGCTCACGATGTCTGCACCAGCCTGATCGTGGATCGTCACCTCTCCGGCCCGTTCCGGCTGTGGGCGGTGGTCGCGGCTTTTGGCGACAACCTGGTCGAATCGGCGATCCGCGCCGCACTGCCGTTGCAGCTCGACCACACTGAACTGGCGCGCCTGCACGAGCTGGGCGAGGCGCTCAACTACAACGCCTACGGCGAAACAGTGGAAGACCTGCATTACCACCCCGCCGACCTTTACGGCACGCTGGCGCCGTACCGCGATCCGCGCCACTTCATTTTTGACGAGCCAGTGTTCGAGGTGCTGAAGCAGGCCGGAGCCGAGGATCTGGGCCGAGCCGATGATGTGAGGCCGTTACATGCCGATGAGAATGCCGCGGTGATTGTGCTGCCCGATGCGTCATGGAGCCGGCGCGTCAACGGCGTGTTCGGCAACCGCCTGGCACAGGCCGAACCTGCACGCGCCCACGCCGTGGTGGTCACCCGCAGTGACGGTTACGCCGTCAGTGTGCGTGCGCCGCGAAGCAAGCCGCGTGGTGCCGAAGTGCTGTGTACGGCCTTCGGCGGCGGCGGGCGCGAAGCCGCGGCGGGGATCAATCTGTTGCCGGCCGCCGATCTCGACCGCTTTGTTGCGGCGTTCCGCGAAGTCTACAAATAAAGCAGAAGGTATAAAGCCCAAGGCCCATAAATAGTTGTTTAAAAACAATTACTTATGAATTTTTATCAGAGGCTGAGAAACCGCGCTCGACAAGCGCGAAGGTGATGATCCAGAGCAGCGCGTCGTAGGCTTCGAACCACTCGCCCGCGACCAGCCACAACAGCACGGGCAGCAGCAATGCCGCCAGCAGCAGCCGCGCGATGATGCGCGGCCAGCGGCGTGATGTCGCTGCGCGTAAACCCGTACGCAGCTCGACTTCCAGCGCGATCACCACCGCGATCCACAACCAGGCATTCAGCGCATCCAGCCATTCCTGTTCTGCAACAAAGCGCAGCGCCGCCCACAGCACCACAGCCCCGGCGGCAAAACGCAGCAGGGCAAGCGTTGTTTGCCAGCGCTGCGCAAAGACAGGTGCAAAAGAAGCGAGGGCAAAGGCGGCGAGCAACAGCAACCACGCAGCGGCATCGAGGATTTCGCTGGTGCGCCCGGCAAGAGCGTAAACGGAGACATTGGCACTGAGCAGTGCCAGCAGGAATGCGCTGTATTTCGCGGAGGCGGGTGCTGCGCCCACGGCTCAGCCGTGATGCGGATTGGCGTGTTCGTGCGGATGCCTTGCGCCATAGCGCTGCGGTAGCAGCGAGCCGATGATCATGCCTGCAAAGGACACTGCCAGTCCGATCAACTGCGGCGGCACCAGGCTGGCCTCGCCGATCAGCAGTTCGACCAGTATCCACGAGAGCAGGCCGCCCAGCGTAGCCGCCAGCGCGCCCTGGGTGGTGGCGCGTTTCCAGAAGGCGCCGACCACCAGCGGCACAAAGGCGCCGGCGAGGGTGATCTTGTACGCCGATTCGACCATGTGGAAAATCGACAGCTCGGAATTGAGCGCGAATACCAGCACCACACCGGCGAAGCAGACGATCGTGACACGCATGATCCACAGGAATTTGCGGTCGGAAAGATGGGGGAAATAGCCTTTGACGATGTTCTCGGCAAACATCACCGAGGGCGCGAGCAGGGTCGCGGAGGAGCAGCTCATGATTGCCGAGAGCACCGCGCCAAAGAAGATGATTTGCGCCACCAGCGGCATCTGCTGCAGCACCAGCGTCGGCAGGATCAACTGCGAATCCTTTTCCAGCAGCTCGCTGAACAGCTTGGGGTCAATCAGCGTCGCCGAGTAGGCGATGAACATCGGTACGAAAGCGAAGCAGAAATAGATCGAGGCGCCTAGCACCGAACCCCAGATCGCGATCTTCGCCGATTTGGCGGAAGTCACGCGCTGGAACACGTCCTGCTGCGGCAGCGAACCGAGCATCATCGTGAACAGCGCGCCAAGGAAGGTCAGCCACATCCACGGGTCGGGTGGCGGGAAAAATTCGAACTTGCCGGCCTGCGCGGCGTGGTCGATCACCACGCCTGCGCCACCGGTCATGCCGCTGACCATCCACGCGATGAACAGCAGGCCGCCCATGCTCACCGTCATCTGCACGAAGTCGAGGATCGCCACCGAGAACATGCCGCCGAAGGTGGTATAGGTGAGCACGATCGCGGCGCCGATGACCATGCCCAGCTCCGGGCTCACCGCGCCATTGGTGATGACATTGAAGATCAGTCCCATCGCCTTGATCTGCGCCGACACCCAGCCAAGATAGGAGCCGACGATGCACAGCGAGGTGATGACCTCGACCGTGCGGTTGTAGCGGATGCGGTAGAAGTCGCCGACAGTGAGGATATTCAGCGGATAGAGCTTTTTGGCGAAGAAGAAACCGGCGATGACCAGGCACAGCGAGGAGCCGAATGGATCGGCAACCACGCCGGAGAGCCCCTCCTTGACGAACTGGGCGGAGACGCCAAACACGGCCTCCGCACCGAACCAGGTGGCGAATACCGTGGCGGTGACGATCGGCAGCGGCAGCGAGCGTCCGGCGACGGCGAAGTCCTTGGTGTTATGGACACGGGTGGCGGCCCACAGACCGATTCCCACCGACACCATCAGGTAGGCAATGACAAACCACAACAGCATCGCAGGCTCTCCTTTTGGCGGGAGATTATAGCTGCGGGGTTGTCATTTACGACAGCAGTTGCAGGGTGATCAGTGCGGTCAGCAGCGCGGCAACCACGGCGAGCAGCCAGCCGTTGCGGCGCTGCTGGCGCAGGATTTCATCAGCCTGGGCACGCAGTCCGCTGTCGTGGTCGCGCGCCAGATACTGCTGGGCCAGCCGCGGTAACTGCGGCAGCAGCTCGCTCCACAGCGGCAGTTCTTCACCGAGACGGCGCAGCAGGCCGCGCCAGCCGACCTGTTCCGACATCCAGCGCTCCAGGAAAGGCTTGGCAGTGCTCCACAGGTCGAGCTCGGGATCGAGGTCGCGGCCCAGGCCTTCGATGTTGAGCAGCGTTTTCTGCAGCAGCACCAGTTGCGGCTGGATTTCGATGTTGAAGCGGCGCGAGGTCTGGAACAGCCGCAGCAGCACCTTGCCGAAGGAGATTTCCTTCAGCGGCTTGTCAAAGATCGGTTCGCAGACCGCCCGGATCGCGGTTTCGAACTCCTCGATGCGGGTGCCTGGCGGCGCCCAGCCCGATTCGACATGGGCTTCGGCGACACGACGGTAGTCGCGACGGAAAAAGGCGAGGAAGTTGCGCGCCAGGTAATGTTTGTCGCTGTCGGTCAGCGTGCCCATGATGCCGAAATCGAGCGCGACGTACTGGCCGTTGGCCGCGACCAGGATGTTGCCGGGGTGCATGTCGGCGTGGAAAAAACCGTCGCGGAAGACCTGGGTGAAAAAGATTTCAACGCCGGCGCGGGCGAGCTTCGGAATGTCGATGCCCTGTTCGCGCAGCTTGTCCACCTCGGATACCGGCGTGCCATACATGCGCTCCATCACCATGACCTCGGTTGCGCACCAGTCCCAGTGGATCTCGGGCACCGCCAGCAGCGGGGAATCGAGAAAGTTGCGCCGCAACTGGTTGGCGTTGGCGGCCTCGCGCATCAGGTCGAGCTCGTCCTCGAGATGGCGAGCGAACTCGGCGACCACCTCGCGCGGCTTCAGCCGCTTGCCGTCGGTCCACAGCCATTCGAGGAGCAGGCCCGCCGTGTCGAGCAGCGCGACATCCTTGGCGATGATTTTGGCGATGCCTGGCCGCAGCACTTTCACCGCGACTTCGCGACCGTCAGGCAACTGTGCGATGTGCACCTGCGCCACCGAGGCACTGGCAATCGGCGTCAGGTCGAAGTCCGCGAACACTTCGCTCACCGGTTTGGCGTAGGCCGTGGTCAGTATCTGTTCGACTTCATCGCCTGGAAATGGCGGCACCCGGTCCTGCAGCTTGGCCAGTTCTTCAGCGATGTCCGCCGGAATCAGGTCGCGGCGGGTTGACAGCACCTGGCCGAACTTGACGAAGATCGGGCCGAGGTTTTCGAGCGCGCGGCGCAGGCGCACCGCGCGCGGCTGTGCCAGGTCGCGCCAGAACAGCAGGGTGTTGACGGCGACGCGCAGCGGGCGCACGCGCTCGTGCCCGAGCAGGAATTGTTCGAGGCCGAAGCGCAGCGCAACACGCAGGATTTTCAGCAGACGGAGGAGACGCACCCCCGCATTTTACGCGGCCGCCGTCGCGGCCGGGGCGTCCACAAGGGGCGCAATCAGGCAGCGCGCAGCCGTTCGATGCGTTTTTCCAGCCTTGCGACGTCGTCGCGCAGGGTGTCGACTTCGGCGGCAAAGGCGCGCAGGTCACCGGACGCGGCGATCAGCGGCCGTTCCTCGGTCCAGTATTCGCTGAAGGAACGTGCCAGGTTGTCACCGCTGGCACGCGCCCATTCTCCAAACAGTTGCATCGACTGTGTCATGCGGTGCGCGGCGATGTCGCCAAACACCCGCGACAGGTCTTCTTCGGCATCCCAGCGCAGGTGCCGCCACAACTGGTTGAGCACGCTGGCGAGCGCGGTGTCGCCATCGACGCGGATGTCGCGCCACACGTTTTCGTCGCGCGCGGCGACGCGCAGCAGGAGTCCCGGGGTCAGGGTGAAGATGAGATCCGGGGTGCTGCCGGCAGTTGCAGAAGCGGTTTCACCGCTTTCAAGGATGACCAGGCTGACCGTGAATGGCAGACAGTCAAAACGTACCACCTTGCCGGCATGCGCCTTGAGCAGCTCGCGCGCCCAGGCATTGCCGCGCAGCAGATGATTAAGCGGCGCCCCGGCCAGACGGTCGAGCGGAGACGCCGCATCCATCATGTTCAGGCTTGCTGGATACCCGTGACCAGCCAGCCGGTGTTGCCGCGCATCGCTTTCTCGAGATGCCAGATTTCAGCAAAGGGCTGGGCTTCGGCGGCGCCATCCTCGCGGATCAGGCCGGAGAAGCGCACGCTGACCACGTAAAGCAGGCCTTCGCTGACCACTTCCAGGACTTCGGATTCCAGCGTCACCACATCGGTCCTGCCCTGGGCCGGACCTTCGTCTTGCCATTGCGCCTGCACTTCGGCGAGCAGGTCTGCGCTGAGGAAATCGCCCAGTGCACTGTGGTCGCGATTGTCATTGGCTTCCTGCAGGCGGACAAAATTCAGGCGGGCATGGCGCAGGAATTCCTGGGCGTTGAAATCCGCCGGCCAGCGGCCAGCGGAGGCGGCCACCGAATTCACCGCGGCACCACCTCCGAAAACGGGGCGGGTTTCCGGCTGCGGGGCCTGGCCCTGGTGGCCGGCATACTGCAATGGCGCCTGCTGTGCGCTGCGGCCGCGCAGCGCGCGGAAGGCAAACACCAGCACTGCGGCGATGGCGGCGGCAAGCAGCAATCCGGCCAGCGCACCGGCAATGCCGTTGTTCATGAACAGGGCCATCAGGCCGGCACCCAGGGCAAGGCCGGCCAGCGGGCCCAGCCATTTGTTGGCGGGCGCGGCTGCGGCGGCCGGCTGCTGCGCGGGGGCGCCGGCCTGTTGCTGTTGCTGCTGGGCCTGCTGCTGTTGCGCGGGCGGCTTGGGTTGCTGGGTGATACTGCGCTGGCTGCCCATGTTCTTGCCGCCGCCAAGGCGTTTCGCGGCTTCGGCTTCCAGGCCGGTCATCGCCAGGCCGAAGAACAGGGCCAACGCGGAAATCAGGGTTTTCATGCGGGTCTCCTCTTTTTTATGGATGTTGCATGGACAGCGGATTATAGGCTTGAGTTCCGGTCCGGCCGGGTTGTGGATAACTGCAAAAGCCGTTCAAAAACGGTAACCGCGATGCAGGGCAACCACACCGGCGGCAAGGTTAAAGTATTCAACGCGCTCCAGGCCGGCCGTCTCCATCATCGTTTTCAGCGTCTGCTGGTCCGGATGCATGCGGATCGATTCGGCGAGGTAGCGGTAGCTGTCGGCGTCATTGGTGATCAATTGGCCGAGCCGCGGCAGCACCTGGAAGGAGTAGGCATCATACAGCGGCGCCAGCGGTTGCCAGATCCGCGAGAACTCCAGCACCAGCAGGCGGCCGCCACCGCGCAGCACGCGGCGCATCTCCGCCAGTGCGCGATCCTTGTGGGTCATGTTGCGCAGGCCGAAGGCGACACAGACACAGTCGAAGTGTTCGTCGGGGAAGGGCAGTTTTTCGGCGTCACATTGCACCGCGGGCAGCACCCGGCCGCCGTCGATCAGGCGGTCGCGGCCGCGGCGCAGCATCGGGCCGTTGATGTCGGTGATGATGACTTCACCGCGGGAGCCGGTGCGTTCGGCAAACAGCCGTGTCAGGTCGCCGGTGCCGCCGGCGACATCGAGCACGCGATCGCCGGGACGTACCAGGCTCTGCCCGACGGCGAAACGTTTCCACAGCCGGTGCAGGCCCGCCGACATCAGGTCGTTCATCAGGTCGTAGCGCGTGGCGACCGAGTCGAAGACCCCGGCGACCTTGCGCGCCTTTTCGTCCTCGGCGACCTTGCTGAAACCGAAATCGGTGGTTTTGCTCATGGCGGTAATGAAGTGGACGTGATGCGGGTGGCCGTGATGAGTTCAGGCGTCGCGGCTGGCACCGGCCTTTTCGAGGCGTTCCAGATAGTCGCGCCACATCGTGTCCTGTTTTTTGCCGTAGTCGTAGAGCAGGTCCCAGGAATAGATGCCGGTGTCGTGGCCGTCGGAGAACTTGAACTGCACCGCGTACTGGCCGACCGGCTCGATGGACAGGATAGCGACTTCCTTCTTGCCGGTCTGCAGGGTTTCCTGGCCGGGGCCGTGGCCACGCACTTCGGCCGACGGGGAATGGACGCGCAGGAATTCGCAGGGCAGCTTGAAAGTCTTGCCGTCAGCGAAGGACACCTCCAGCACCTTGGACGCCTGGTGCAGGGTGATTTCGGTGGGGAGCGGGATGTTTTTGTCGAGGCCGGCCATGAACTTGGAAACTGCGATTGGTCGAATATGGAGCGCGAATCATAACCGAGCCCGGCAGGCTGCCAAAAACTGTTTTTTAACCAAGGGTTTACCGTCGATGGCTTGCGTCGCTGTCATGCCCCTGTCACATCCGGTTCATAATATTGCAGGGTCGAAACAAAGCCCGTGGAGCAAGCAATGGCAGCAACGATACTGGTGGTCGAGGACGAACCGGCGATTCAGGAACTGGTGGCCTGCAACCTCGAACTCGCGGGACATCGCGCATTACGCGCCGAGTCCGCCGAGCAGGCGCTGCAGATGGTGCGCGATGAATTGCCCGACCTGATCGTGCTCGACTGGATGCTGCCGGGGATCAACGGCGTCGAGTTCGCGCGCCGGTTGCGCGGTGACAAGCGCACCCACGGTGTGCCGCTGATCATGCTCACCGCGCGCGCCGAGGAGCAGGACAAGCTCGCCGGCCTCGAAACCGGCGCCGACGACTACATCACCAAGCCGTTTTCACCGCGCGAACTGAATGCACGGGTGAAGGCGGTATTGCGCCGGCGTTCACCGCAGGTCACCGATGATCTGGTCGAAGTCGGCGGCCTGCAGCTTGATCCGGCGAGCCACCGGGTCACCGGCAACGGCGCGCCACTCGCGCTGGGCCCCACCGAATTCCGCCTGCTGCACTTTTTCATGACCCACCCCGAGCGGGTCTACACCCGCGTGCAACTGCTCGACCAGGTGTGGGGCGATCATGTCTTTGTCGAGGAGCGCACGGTGGACGTGCATATCCGCCGCCTGCGCAAGGCGCTGGAGCCGACCGGCCACGACAACCTGGTGCAGACGGTGCGCAGTTCCGGCTACCGCTTTTCGGCGGCTGCAGGCTGAACGATGCGTCCCGGGCAGGCGCTGCGATGAATGCGGTCTGGCGCTCGCTGCTGCTGCGGCTCATCCTGCTCGCCGTGTTCGGTGGTGTTGCCGCTCTGCTCGCCGGTGCGCAGACCGCGCTGATCGCGGTCTGCGTGGTCCTGCTGTGGATGCTGATCCAGCATGTGCGCCATCTGTCGCGGCTGTCGGACTGGATCGCCGATCCGCGTCCCGAAGTCCTGCCTCAGGGCAGCGGCATCTGGGAGGATGTGTTCGCCGATTTTTATCACCTGCTGCGCCGGCAGCGGCGCAGCGCCTCACGTCTTACCGCGACGCTGCATGAATTCCGCCGCGCCGGCATGGCGATGCCCGACGGCCTGGTGATACTCGACCGCGAGAACTGCATCGAATGGTGCAACGCGCGGGCACAGCGCCATTTCGGGCTCGATGCCAAGCGCGACGCCGGACAGCAGATCACCTATCTGGTGCGCCAGCCGCAGTTCGCCGAGGCACTGCTCGGCGGATATGCCGAGCCGCTGACGCTGCGCAGCCCGCATGGCGAGCTGGTGCTGTCGGTGCTGATCGTGCCGTATGAGGAGAACCGGAAACTGATCATCAGCCGCGATGTCACCGACCGCGAGCGCGTGGAAACCATGCGCCGCGACTTTGTCGCCAACGTGTCGCACGAACTGCGTACGCCGCTGACCGTGATCGGCGGTTTCCTTGAAACGCTGTCCGACATCGAGTCTCCGGATCCGGCGCTGCTGCGCCGCTCATTGCCTTTGATGAGTGATCAGGCCAGGCGCATGCAGATGCTGGTCGAGGATCTGCTGACCCTGTCGCGGCTGGAATCGGAGGCGAATCCGGCGCGTGAGGAACCGGTCAACGTGCCGGATGTCGCGCGCGCGCTGTACCACGATGCGCTGGCCCTGTCCGCGGGCCGGCACAAGGTGACGTTGCTGCTGGAGAGCACGGCACGGATCAATGGCGCTGAGGACGAATTGCGCAGCGCCTTCGGCAATCTGGTCAGCAACGCTATCCGGTACACCCCTGAAAAAGGTGAGGTGCGCCTGGTCTGGAGACCGGCCGCCGACGGCGGCGCGGTGTTTTCGGTGAAGGATTCCGGCATCGGCATCGAAGCGCAGCACCTGCCGCGACTGACTGAACGTTTTTATCGCGTCGATCGCGGGCGTTCGCGTGAAACCGGCGGCACCGGGCTCGGGCTTGCCATCGTCAAACATGTCGTCAACCGCCATGCGGCCAGGCTCGAGATCAGCAGCGAGCCCGGTCAGGGCAGCACGTTCAGCGTGGTGTTTCCCGAGTCGCGGATTGCAGCGGGCACCGTGACCACGCCGGCCACCCAGAAGACCGCCTGATAAAATCATAAATATTTGATTTTATTGATTATTTTTTCAGCCTCCGCGACAGCCTGAGCCACCACGGCTGACCAGTCTCCGGCCTGGCGCTGGCGCAGCAGACGGCACTCCGGATACCACAGGCTGTGTTCACCCTGCCGTCCGTCCTGCTGCAGCCCGTTTTTTTCCTGCCAGTACCAGATGCGGCCCAGCGCATGGGGCAGCAGCACCAGCGTTGGTTTGCCCAATGCGCCGGCGAGATGCGCAGTGGTGTTGCTGACCGTCACCACCACATCACAGGCTTCGATCAGCGCGGCGAGGCCGTCGAGGTCGTGATAGTTGTCGATGTCATCGCAGTGCGCGATTTCGATGCCCCGTTCGTCACGCAGCGCCCTGCGTTCAGCGGCGGTGTCGCCGTACTGCAGATCGACGCCCAGGACACCCGGCAAAGCCAGCAGCGGCGCGAGTTGTCCGGGGTCAAGGCTTTTCAGCGCGCCGTATTGATCGTTGCGGCTGCGCCAGGACAGGCCGACCAGCCATTTTTTACCCGGCTGTGTTTCGCGATCCAGCAATCGTGCCCGCAGCGTCGCGGCACGCGCGGCGTCGGCACGCAGGTACGGCGGGCGCCGTGCCGGAAAATCTTCAACACGCTTGCGCAGGAATCCTCCGAGATCACCCATCGCTGCCTGTGCCGCCACCGGCAGCTGCGCATCGACGGCTTCGCCCGGGATCAGTTGCACGCCGGGCATTGAACGCCGCAGCAACGGTAGCAGGCGCGGCGCGGTGGCGACCATCAGTTGCCGCACCCGGGGCTGCAGTTCCTCAAGCATGCTGCAGAAGAGTATCTGGTCACCGATGCCCTGCTCACCCCAGACCAGCAGGTCGCCATCGAGGTTGCGGCCATCCCAGGTCGGCGCCGCGAACCGCGGCCTTTGCGCGCCGCGCGCGCCGGTGGCCCAGCCCCAGCCATACAACGCCCAGCCACGCTCAAAATCGCCCAGCAGCAGGCGGCATAGTGCCTCGTTCCAGAACGCCAGGGGGCTGTGCGGCGCCAGCCGCTGCGCCTGCGTGTAGTCCGGCAGCGCTTCGTTGTAACGCGCGAGCAGCAGTTTCGCGTTGGCGCGGTTGAGCCAGGCATCGGCGTGGCCGTTGTCGATGGCCAGCGCCTGATCGCTGCAGCGGATGGCTTCTTCGGGCTGGAAGGCATGCACCAGCGCATGGGCCAACTGGCTGAGCGCATGGACATCGCCGGGCATCGCGGCCACAACCGCGCGCATCTCGTCGACCGCCCGGTCGTGGTCGCCGGATTCAATCAGGCGGATGCCCAGCAGCAAGCGCAGTGATGTGTCATGCGGGTCGATGCGCAGCGCCTGTTCGAGGTCATCAACAGCGGCCGGATGTTCGCCGCGTGCGGCATGGATGGCGGCACGGGTGGTCCAGCTGCGGGCTTCATCGGCGGCCACTGCAAGCAGTTGGTCCGACACGGCCAGGGCTTCGTCAAACCGCTGCTGTTCGCGAAGCACGGCGGCCAGGTTGTTGAGGAGGCTCGGCCGTCCCGGAGCAAGATCCAGCGCCTCGCGGTAGAGCCGTTCGGCGTCAGCCGGACGGCCGTCCTTGTGCGCGTCCAGCGCGGAGAAAAACAGCTGCTGGGCGCGTTCGAGATCACTCACCGGTTTCAGAGCCGCTGCAATTCGCGCAGCACGGCCGCTACAAGATGCCCCGTGCCGGGTCGGATCGCCGGGCCTTCACGCTGGCGCTGGCCCCAGACCGGCTGCGGGAATTGCGGATCGTCGTGAAAGCGCGGAATCACATGCCAGTGCAGGTGCGCAACCATGTTGCCGAGGCTGGCCAGGTTGATTTTGGCCGGCTGCAGGGTTTCGCGCAGCGCCAGCTCGACGGCATTGACCACCGCCATGCAGTGCGCGCGATCGTCTGCTGCAAGATCACTCATCTCGGCGATGTGATTGTTCCAGATCACCCGGCAGAAGCCGGGGTGGCCGGGTTCATCTACCGCGACCACACGGCAGCGGTTGTCGCGCCAGATCAGGGTGCCGCCGGGCCTGAGGCACAGCTCGCAGCCGGTGTTCATCGGCTTCCGAACTCCGGTCTGACGAATTGAAAATCAGCGGATAAGCGGGAAATGATCAGTTCCTCAAATTCGGATCAGGTACGAAACCGGAGCCGGTTGATGTCCGGCAGCCGTCTATTGCCTGAATTATAAGTGCGGCAGGCAGCGCGCCGCGCAGGCCGGATCAAAGCAGGCGCATCGCGCGATACACGAGGTCGCAGCCATGGCCTGCCGCAGCCCGACGCCATTCCGTGTCGCCGGGATTCAGGGCGGCGAGCAGCGCGCGCTTGCTGGAATGATTCACATCGCCGCCGCCGTGGTGGTGCCAGCGGTTCTCCTCGCGCAGTGCATGCAGCACGCGCGCCGCGGGCGCGGCCCTAGCCAGGCGATGTCGATGTCCAGTGGCTCTCCCGCCGGGCCGCGGGCGGCAGTGTGTCAAGTTGTGCGCCTGCCGCTGAGGCGGCGTCACGAAAACGCCGCCTTGCGCTGGTGAAGTCCGGCGAGAACAGCGCCGCGCCGTCAGGCGGCGCTGTAGGTGGCGCGCTCGAAGTTGGAACCACTGTCGAGCAGTGCGGTCAGGCGGATCTGCCGTTGTGAGCCGTCGTTGAGGTCGAGGACACGGCCCGGGCCATAAGTGCCGGGAGGCAGGATCACGGTTTGTGGTTCGCTGCCGTTGCTGCCGGCAAGCAGAAGCGCACGGTCGTAACGCACCTGGGGGTCGGCAATACGCGCCGACACCGCCTGCGCCCTGCTGCGGATCAGGCGCAGCCCGACCCAGGTCATGCCTTCGACATCGACATTGAGACGCTGCACAAAGCCGAGATAGCTGTTGCCGTTGGGTGCGACCAGTCCGAGCAATTGATTGTGGCTGAGCCGGGTTGCCTGCGATGGCTTGCGGCACATGCCAAGCACGCCGGAAACACTCTGGTTGGCGACGGTCCACACCTCCTGGTCACGCCCCGCCGACTGGTCTTCCGCGGCGGGGCCATCGACACGTTCAAAGCCGCCCATCTCAAACCGCGCCCGAGAATTGAGGCCGGCATCGGGCGGCGCGAAGGGCTTGCCGCTGATCGCGAAATGGATCGAGGCCAGTGTGGGCGACACCTTGACGTTGAACGACACCGGTTTGCGTTCATCCTTGCGGGCGGTGCCCGGCGCCAGCCAGTGCGCGTAGAGGCCCATCATCAGCGTTTCACAGGCTTCGCGCGGAATCGCCCCGAGGCCGAGCTTGTCGGGACTGTGTGTTTTTAAGGCCACCGCGGTTTCGCGCAGCTTGTCGCCAAGCCCCTCGAGGTCGAGGTAGCGCAGGTTGTCGCCCTTGAGGTGCCGGATACGCCGCACGCCTTCAGCCGAGCCGAGGTCGATGCCCAGCGCAAGGTCGGGACTGGACGTCTTGGGGGTTGCCGAAATCCGGCAAAGTCCGAGCCACTGCGCGAGCGCACGGCCCAGGGTGTTCATCTGCAGCAGCGTCAGCGATTCAGGATTGGCGCGCTGGGTGAGCAGGGTCTGAAGGTAAGTCAGGTTGATGGTGCTTTGGCTGTCACTGCCTTCGCTGACCGGGGTGTCGGTGACGCCGGCGCTTTCGGCGAAGGCATAGAGCCGGTGCATCTGCTCCCACAGCGCTCCTGGAAAGCCGTGATAGGCACGGTTGTATCCGGTCATCGCAAAGCCGGCGCAACGTATCGCGCGGTAACAGATCAGCGCGGCGTGGGCTGCGACTTCCTCCGAATCGGCGATGTCGGCGATCAGCGATTCGTAGGCGTCGGCGAGGATCCGCCACACCGCGATGCTGCGGTTGAATATTTCGCGGGTGTTGTTGTCGAAGGGCACCGGCTGGTCCCAGTAGTCGCGGCTGCGCGTGTGCTGCGCCTCCAGGGTCACCGGCCGCAGCAGCTCAAGCACCTGCAGCCGTGTGACTCCCGGAGCTCCGGTTTCGGCGAGCAACCGCAGCTGGGTCAGCAGCAGCGCCTGGCGCTGCGCGGGCTGCGCCGCGGCGAGTTGCGCGATGAAGGCGCGCGTGGCGGCCACATCGGCGATTTTCAACAGACCTTGTTTTGCACTCAAGACGGTAGCCATGACGCACCTTTTTTGGATTCAGGTGCGCAGTTTTTGATTGTTAAGCGGGCTCGGCAAGTGAATATGTCACATGTCGCCGCCCCACGACAACCTGTTTGCGGGGCCGCGTGACCGGTGTCACGGTTGTCCGCGGTTTCTCAGAGCAGCACGCGTTCGATGCCGCCACGGTTGGCGTGTGCCACGTAGTTTTCCATCCAGTCTTCGCCCAGCAGGTGTTTCGCCATCTCGACAACGATGTAATCGGCTTCGATGCCGGCATCGGCGGAGAAGCGTGACAGCCCCTGCAGGCAGGACGGGCAGGAGGTCAGCACTTTCACCGGCATCTCGCCGCCATCGCGCAACTCGCCGGCGCCGCGCCGCATTTCCTGTTCCTTGCGAAAGCGCACCTGGGTCGAGATGTCGGGGCGGGTCACCGCCAGCGTGCCCGATTCGCCGCAGCAGCGCTCATTGAGCGTCACCGGCGCCGCCATCAGCGTGTTGACCACCTTCATCGGCGCATGGGTCTTCATCGGCGTGTGGCAGGGGTCGTGATACATGTAGCGCGTGCCCGTCACCCCCTCGAGTTTCACCCCGCGCTCGAGCAGAAATTCGTGGATGTCGAGCAGACGGCAACCGGGGAAAATCTGACCGAATTCGTATTTCTGCAGCTGGTCCATGCAGGTGCCGCAGGACACGATCACGGTCTTGATCTCGAGGTAGTTCAGCGTGTGTGCGACGCGGTGAAACAGCACACGGTTGGCAGTGGTGATGGCCTGGCCCTTGTCCTCGTCGCCGGCCGCGGTCTGCGGATAGCCGCAGCACAGATAACCCGGTGGCAGCACGGTCTGCACGCCAAGGTGGTAGAGCATGGCCTGGGTGGCGAGCCCGACCTGGCTGAACAGGCGCTCGGAACCGCAGCCGGGGAAATAGAACACGGCCTCGGAATCCTCGGTCACCTTTGCCGCGTCGCGGATCACCGGCACGATGCGCGAATCCTCGATGTCGAGCAGCGCGCGCGAGGCTTTTTTCGGCAGCTTGCCGGGCATCGGCTTGTTGATGAAATGAATGACTTGCGCGCGCAGTGGCGGTTTTCCGGTGGTGGCTGGCGGATGGCGCGTCTGCTGGCCGGCGAGCCCCAGCACTTTTGCCGCGCCGTGCGCGATCCGCTGGGCTTTGAATCCCCAGTCAATCATCAGCTTGCGCGTGAGGTTGATGGTGCCCGGGCTGGTGGCATTGAGAAAAAACATCGCGGCCTTGGCGCCCGCATTGAAGCGTTTTTTTCCGTGGCTGCGCAGGAAATTGCGCATTGCGATCGACACGTCGCCGAAATCAATGTCCACCGGACAGGGGTTGGCGCATTTGTGGCAGACGGTGCAGTGATCGGCAATATCGCCGAACTCGTCAAAGTGTTCGAGCGAAATGCCGCGGCGAGTCTGCTCCTCGTAAAGGAAGGCTTCAATCAGCAGGCTGGTCGCGAGAATCTTGTTGCGCGGGCTGTAGAGCAGGTTGGCGCGCGGCACATGGGTGGCGCAAACCGGTTTGCATTTGCCGCAGCGCAGGCAGTCCTTTACAGAATTGGCGATCGCGCCGGCATCGGAATTTTCGAGGATCAGGCTTTCGGCACCGAGCAGCGAGAAGCTCGGCGTGTAGGCGTTGCTCAGGTCGGCCGCAGTTTCCCCGCTCCGCAGCAGTTTGCCCTTGTTGAAGCGGCCCTGCGGATCGACGCGGTCCTTGTAGGCCTGGAAGGCGGCGATGCGTTCAGGCGGCAGGAATTCAAGTTTGGTGATGCCGATGCCGTGTTCGCCGGAAATCACGCCGTCCAGCGACTCGGCAAGACGCATGATGCGCGCCACGGCTTGCGCCGCTTCCTGCAGCATCGCGTAGTTGTCGGAGTTGACCGGAAGGTTGGTGTGCACGTTGCCGTCGCCGGCATGCATGTGCAGCGCGACGAAGACGCGGCCGCGCAAGGCCTGGCGGTGGGCGGCATCGATGGCTTCGATGACCTTGACGAATGGACGGCCGGAGAAAAGGTCGGCGAGGTAGGCGCGCACCTCCTGCTTCCACGACACGCGCAGGCTGTGATCCTGCAGCAATTGAAACAGCGTGTCCTGCCCGCGGCCGGCTAGGGCTTCTGCGGACAGAGGGCTGTGGCCGTCTGCACCGAGCGCGGCGACCGCAATATCGAGGCGGTCGAGCAGCCATTGCCAGCGCGCCTGCGCGGCGGCCACCACGGCACGTGCGCGCTCTGCGCGGTCACCCAGCACCTCGGCAGCCGATACCCCGGATTCCGGCGCTGTCACCGACAGTTCACCGGTGAGCACGGCATCCACGGCTTCGAGTATGCGCAGCTTGTTGCGGATCGACAGCTCGATGTTGATGCGCTCGATGCCGTCGGAGTAGTCGCCGAGGCGTTCCAGCGGAATCACCACGTCCTCGTTGATCTTGAAGGCGTTGGTGTGGCGGGCGATGGCCGCGGTGCGCGCGCGGTCGAGCCAGAAGGTCTTGCGCGCCTCGGCCGATACCGCGATGAACCCTTCGGCGCCGCGGGCATTGGCGATGCGGATCACCTGCGAGGCGGCTGCGGCCACCGCGTCCTCGTTTTCGCCGACGATGTCGCCGACCAGCACCATCACCGGGCGGCCGGCACGGCGTGATTTGGTGGCATAACCCACCGCCTTCACGTAACGCGCGTCGAGGTGTTCGAGGCCGGCGAGGATGGCCTCGGGATTGCCGTCGAGGTAACGCTTGATCTCGACGATCGAGGGCACCGCGTCGCGCACCGTGCCGAAAAATTCCAGGCAGACGGTGCGGATCGCCGGCGGCATCCGGTGCAGCACGAAGGTGGCCTGGGTGATGATGCCGTCGCAGCCTTCCTTCTGCACGCCGGGCAGGCCGCCGAGCACCTTGTCGGTGACGTCCTTGCCCAGTCCGCGCTTGCGGAAGGTGGTGCCGGGAATTTCGAGGATTTCGGGCGTGCCCTCGGGTGTTTTGCCGTCACGCGCGTAACGCGTGATGCGAAAGCGCGCGGATGCCAGGTCGTGGATCTTGCCGAGGTTATGGTCGAGGCGTTCGATCAGCATCCAGCGCGCGTCGGGCGTGACCATTTTCCAGGACGCCAGATTGTCGAGCGCGGTGCCCCACAGCACCGCTTTCTTGCCGCCGGCGTTCATCGCGACGTTGCCGCCGATGCAGGAAGCGTCGGCCGAGGTCGGGTCGCAGGCAAACACCAGGCCGGCGTGTTCCGCGGCTTCCATTGCGCGGCGGGTGACCACGCCGGCGCCGCAGCGCAGCAGCGATAGCTGTGTTTCCACCCCCGGCAATGTCGCGGCTTCGATCCGCTCCAGCTTGTCGAGTTTTTCAGTGTTGATCACCGCCGACAGCGGTGTCAGCGGTATCGCGCCGCCGGTGTAACCGGTGCCGCCGCCGCGCGGGATGATGGTCAGGCCGAGTTCAATGCAGGCGGCGACGACATCGATGACTTCATCTTCGTTGTCCGGGTTGATCACCACAAACGGGTATTCGACCCGCCAGTCGGTGGCGTCGGTGACGTGGGAGACCCGCGCCAGGCCGTCGAACTGGATGTTGTCGCGGCGGGTGGCGCGGCTCAGGCGGGTAAGCGCGCGCCGGCGCAGTGCCTGGGTTTGCTCGAAGCCGGCGGCGAAGGTGTCAACCGCGTTCCGTGCCGCATCGAGCAACCGCGCCACGCGTTCGTCCCCGCCGTCGTGCCGGGCCTCAATGCCGCCCAGCCGCTTGCGCATGCCTTCGACCAGGGCATCGCGGCGTTTGCGATTCGCGAGCAGGTCATCCTCGATATAAGGGTTGCGCTTGACCACCCACATGTCGCCGAGCACTTCGTAGAGCATTTTCGCCGAACGTCCGGTGCGGCGCTGCGTACGCAGCTCATTGAGCAGGTCCCACTGTGGCGCGCCAAGCAGGCGGATCACGATCTCGCGATCGGAAAACGAGGTGTAGTTATAGGGGATTTCGCGCAGACGGGACATTAAGGGCAGTGATGAGGAATGAGCGATGAGTGCTGTGCGGGAAGGCGCAAAGCAATGCAATTGGAGGACACCAGTTTAGCGGATGGGCCTAGAGCGCGGTGGTGGCGACGGCGATGACCCAGTAGCGCAGGAATTTGCCCAGGGCGATGAACAGGGCTGACCACCAGGGATTCAGGCGCAGCCAGCCGGCGGCGACACACAGCGGATCACCGAGCAGTGGCACCCAGGACAGCAGCAGCGCGGGGCTGCCCCAGCGCCGGATCAGCGCGAGTCCCCTGAGTTCGCCTTTCTGCGGGATCAGCCGGCCGATCAGATAAGAACTGAGCCCGCCGAGGGTGTTGCCGAGGGTGGCCACGGCGAGTGCCGGCCACAGCTGATCCGGTTGCAATTTCAACACCGCGAACAATGCGGCTTCTGAACCGCCCGGAAGCAGGGTCGCCGCCAGGAAACTGGCCAGGAACAGGGCGCCGAGGGTGGTGGAGGGTTCCAAGCGGAGGGATGGCGGCCGGCGGGGTTTTTATTTGAACTGGGGACGGTGCTTCATTACACTTCCGGGTTCCTTGGACCGGGGGTGCCGGTCTTTCCGGGGGGCGCCAGCGCCCTGAACGCCATGAGCACGCTGATTTCCGAAGAATACCGCAAGATGCAGGAAGAGCTGCATCGCAATCCCAATTACGGCGTGGCCTCGGTGCAATATGCCCCGGTGGTGGCCGATATCCTGAAGCAGACCGGTGCGCCGGAGCTGCTCGATTACGGCGCGGGCAAGGGCCGCCTCGGCGAAACGCTGAAAACGCTGATGCCCAATCCGCCGAAAATCCGCCACTACGATCCGGCGCGGCCGGAATGGGCGGCGACCCCCGAGCCGGCACCGTTTGTGTCCTGCATCGACGTGCTCGAGCATATCGAGCCACATCTGCTCGACAACGTGCTTGATGACCTGCATCGCGTGACCCACGGCGTCGGATTTTTTACCGTGCACACCGGTCCGGCGGTTAAGTTTTTGACTGACGGACGCAACGCGCACCTGATCCAGGAGCCGCCGTCGTGGTGGCTGCCGAAATTCCTGCAGCGTTTCGACCTGGTGGTGTTCCAGCGCATGCCGCAGGGCTTCTGGGTCGCCGTTGAAGCGAAGCGTGCCTGAGTTCGCAGCACTTCAAGCCTGTTAAACACATTTTTTCATCACTCCCACAGCAACAATAAAAGGAAAGCAAGATGAGTTACGTCATTGACTTCCCCGGCATCGTCACCCTGCCGGTGGCCGAGAGCAGCAAGTCCTTCCCCGTCGGCCGCATTTATTGCGTCGGCCGCAACTACGCGGAACATGCGCGCGAGATGGGCCATGACCCCGACCGCGAGCCGCCGTTTTTCTTCATGAAGCCCGCGGACGCCATCGTGCAGAACAACGCGACGATTCCCTATCCGCAGATGACCAGGGACGTGCACCACGAAATCGAGATGATTGTCGCCATCGGCAAGGGTGGCGCCGACATCCCCGTGGAGAAGGCGCTGGATCACGTCTTCGGCTACGGCGTCGGCCTCGACATGACCCGCCGCGATCTGCAGGGTGAAGCCAAGAAAATGGGCCGTCCCTGGGAGATGGGCAAGGCCTTCGACAATTCCGCACCCTGCACCGCGATAAAAACCGTGGCGATGGTCGGCCATCCGGCGAAAGGCGCGATCTGGCTCAAGGTCAACGGCGAAGTGAAGCAGAAGGGCGATCTTTCCGAGCTGATCTGGAACGTGCCGGAAACCATCTCCTATCTGTCGAAGCTGATCACGCTGCGTCCCGGCGACATCATCATGTCGGGCACGCCGGCCGGTGTCGGCCCGATCAAGCCGGGCGACAAGCTCGAAGGCCATGTCGAAGGTGTGGGCGACCTGACGGTCACTTACGCGAAGTAAAGCGGGCCTGCGCAATACCGGCGACGCGTCGAGGCGCGTCGCCTTTTTTACGGCTTTTGATCAAGCGACGAGGAGATGACCATGCAGAAACGCAGGCTGGGGCGCATTGGCCCCGAAGTGCCGGCCCTGGGGCTTGGCTGCATGGGCATGTCGATCAGCTACGGTGTGCCCGACGACGCCGAATCGATCGCCACCATACATCGCGCGATCGAACTCGGCTGCAACCTGTTCGTGACCTCTGATGCCTATGGCAGCGGCATCAATGAATCGCTGGTGGCGCAGGCGATCCGCGGCCGCCGTGACCAGGTGCTGGTGGCCACCAAGTTCGGCAATGTCGGGCTGGGTGGCGGCGTGCCCGAGGGTTTGTCCGGAGGTCATCCCGATTACGTGAAACTTGCCTGTGAAGCAAGCTTGCAGCGTCTTGGCACGGACTGCATCGATTTCTATGGCCTGCACCGCGTGGATCCGAAAGTGCCGATCGAGGATACCTTCGGCGCGATGCAGCGCCTGGTCGAGCAGGGCAAGGCGCGTCATCTGGTGCTGTCGGAGGCTGGTGCCAACACCATCCGCCGCGCCCACGCCGTACATCCGGTCACGGCGGTGGAAACCGAGTATTCGCTGTGGAGCCGCGATGTCGAACGCGAAATCCTGCCTGCCTGCCGCGAACTGGGCATCGGATTTTTTGCCTACGCGCCGCTGGGGCGCGGTTTTCTAACCGCCACCATCAAGAGCGTCGATGCCCTCGGTGCCAAAGACCGGCGTCGTGAACACCCCCGGTTCTTGCCGGAAAATATCAATAAAAACAATAAGTTAATACGGTGCGCCGAGCTGATAGCAAGCGCTCACAATGCGACTCCGGCGCAGGTGGCGCTGGCCTGGCTGCTGGCCCGCGGCCCGGATATCGTGCCGATTCCCGGCACCAAACGCCGTGGTTATCTGGAGCAGAACCTGGCGGCGACCGGATTACAACTCACCGCCCGTGAACTGGCGCAACTCGAGCAGGTGTTTGCGCCGGACGTGACCGCCGGCACGCGGTATCCGGAAAAGCAGTTGAAGGGTCTCGGAATCTGATACGGAAGTCCCGACACCCGCATCGGGTTTTTCAGGACGCGGGTAGTGCGGAGGTTCCGGCGTGCAGCATCGCGTCGCGCTCGGCAAGCCATTCACTTGAATACTCGCAGTCACGGTAAGCGTCGAAGTAGGGGCCGCCCAGCGTGTAGTGCACCAGCGCGGCGTCGCGGCTCGGCGCATCGTAACCGACCAGATGATTCCAGCGCGCGGGCAGCGCGCCGATCTGGTCATCGCCGTCCAGCCATTTGAACTGATGCAGCTCAAGGCCGCTCGCGCTGTTCACATACTCCGGCGTCAGCGTCCGGCAGCGAGCGTTGTTGAAGAGCATCACACTCGACCAGTTCTTTTTTTCGTATTTGGTCTGCGGTTCATTGAGAAATTTGCGATCCTCTTTCGGCACATGCTGGTGCTTGACCACCATCACCGCATGACGATCATCGCGCAGTGCCCACAGCTTCGCGACGTCATCGAGCATCAACATGTCGCAATCCATGAACAGTGTCCAGCCGCTGAAGCCGGCGAGGCTCGGTGCGAGAAAACGCGAAAACGAAAAATCGGTCGATTGCAAAGGATGGCGTTCACGGCTGAACACGCCCTGCAACTGCGACAACATCACCGGTGCAATCGACACCGGCAGCGAAGCGCGGCGGTGGATGCTGTAGGCGAGAACATTGAAAGCGACCGCTTCGCGGCCGTCGAAACCGATGGCGATATTGATCATGGTACGGTCAGAGAGGGCGCTGTTTTGCGTAAGTATTTTTCGTAAGCAATTGATTTTATTGAAATATATTCGAAGCAAGGCAAAGCTTATCACGATTGACCGGTCAGCCGGTTTGCGCCGGATCAATACCCGGGGATGTTCGCCCCCATCCTTTGTAATTCATGGGTGACCACAGTCACAAAATTGATGAATCTTCCGTGCAACAAACACTGCCTTAGTCCGTGATTTTTTTGGGTATTTTCTTGTTGTACTTTTTGCAACACCCGAGAATTGCCCCAGCCTCGCTACACGGAGGAGGCCAAGTTCGTCGGGGCTTGTATCGTGCTGGTATCGGGATTACATGCCAGCTTGTTCAGCCCCGCGGCAAAGCAGTCAACAACAGCAGCAAAGCAGCCCGCAGTAACAACCATTCAGGAGATATTCATGCAAAAGAAACTGATCGCAGTCGCCGTTGCCGGCGCACTGATGCCTGCCGCCGCGATGGCGCAGAGCACCGTGCAGGTGTTTGGCAACATGTACAGGGCCAGCCGCAAAACGTGGGTGGCACCAAAGGCGCCAACGCCGACGTGCTGCAGGCCCCGGGTTCGGAAATCGGCTTCCGCGGTGAAGAGAAACTGGGCGGCGGCATGTCAGCCTGGTTCACCTGCACGTCCTCGGCGGATCCGCGCGGCGTCAACGGCGACGGCTTCTGCACCCGCAACAGCGCGGTCGGCCTGCGCGGCGGCTTCGGCAACTTCTTCGTCGGCAACTGGGACACCCCGTTCAAGCGCACGATGGTCAACACCGGCGGCCGCGACACCGGCATCTTCGGTACCGCGTTCCTGCTGAGCGGCAACTCGACCACCGTCACCGATGGCGCCAGCACCGGCGTGTTCAAGCGTCGCCAGCGCAACTCCATCAACTACGACAGCCCGAACTTCGGCGGCTTCCAGCTGATGGCGGCGACCACCTCCACCAACAGCTCGACCGCAGCCACCTCCAGCATCGCCGGCGCCAAGCCGCGTGTCTGGTCGCTGGCCGGCCAGTACCGTGGCGGCCCGCTGACTGTGGCGGGCGGTTACGAGCAGCATGACAAGATGTACAACGCCAACGTCGCCAACTCGACTTTCGCCGGTGACGGCAAGGGCTGGCACCTCGGCGCGGAATACACCCTGGGCAGCGTCAAGCTCGGCGGTATCTTCACCGAGCAGAAGGGTCAACAGGCCGCTGCCACCAACACCAAGGTCAAGGCCTGGCAACTGGGCGCCGAGTGGAACATCGCCGGCCCGCACAACCTGCACTTCGGCTACACCGTGGCTGATGACATGAAGGGCACCAATGGTGCCGATCAGGGTTCGCGTCCGTTGGTCAGCGCGACCGGCGCCTCGAACACCGGCGCGAAGCTGTATCAGATCCGCTACGTGCACGCGTTCTCGAAGCGTACTCAGGGCACGGTTGGTTACGTCAACCTGAAGAACGACACCTCGGCCAACTACAA
>LNFM01000350.1_pt1 | contig 117646 bp, 105 predicted proteins | sample 596031 | NCBI WGS metagenome assembly LNFM01 (sample SAMN04254537, study PRJNA301005) | activated carbon metagenome | isolation source: dual media filters at the Ann Arbor, Michigan drinking water treatment plant | place: USA: Ann Arbor | reverse complement strand
CTTCAACGGATTACTGGTTTACAGTTGACTATCCAGAAGCTGGTGCGATGAAACAATTTAAAGCCCATTTCTCATTAAAAAGATAAAAAAACAACATATAAACAAACAAAAAACTCCTCAAAAATGAGGAGTTTTTTTATTTAATATAAGAGATAAATTATTCTAAAATAAAACTTACAGAAACATTGGCAGAAACTTCAATCTCTCCAACGGCAAGGGTTTCTCTTGGTGCACCTGCTTCAGCAACCATCATATCGGCTTTGTACATAACAGGAGGCGCATAAAAAGATTGCGTATTATCAGTAATCAAAATCGCCTTCCCTATTTTTTGATTTAAAACAGAAACATAATCCTCTGCTTTGCGTTTAGCATCTTTCATTGCAAGTTTTCTAGCTTCCGATTTATATTCTTCAATTTTAGAAGATTTGAATTCAACATCGCTAATGTTATTGATACCATTATCAACCAATCCCATCATTAAAGCGTCATATTTTGTAATATCTTTTAAGGTAATACTTATTGTCTGCGATGCTTGGTAATTGTATTTCTTCTTTTCATAATCGTAATTTCTATTTAAACTCACGCTTGTTGTTTGAAAATCGGAAGTTGGAATACCAAATTTCTTTACAAATTTCACAACTTTATCAACCGTTTCATCATTAAGTTTTTTTACTTCGGTTGCATCTTTTCCAGTGTTTTCAACACCAAAATTGATGACGATATGGTCTGGTTTTACCATAACTTTTCCTTCTCCTGAAACGGATACTTGTGGGATTTGTTTTTGTTCTTGTGCTTGTGTCATCGTAGCAATGAATGTCATTAAAATTAAAATTGTTTTTTTCATGATTCTATGTTTTATAAAAAGTGATATCCAAAAGCCGTGCCAATTATAGCTTGCCTCGTTTAGCCATTACAAACAAAATAAGAATTGGAATTGCCAAAATCACAACCATAAATGTATTATCTATAAACAAAGAAGGCATTTTCATTAATGTAAATAAGTAGCCACCAATAGCGCCTCCAAAATGTGCTGTGTGTCCAATATTATCGCTTTTTGCTTTCATACCATAAATTGAGTAAAGCAAATATCCTATTCCGAAAATGTAACCTGGAATTGGAATTGGTATAAAAAAGAAATAAATATCTAAACTTGGATCTAATAAAATTGCCGAATAAATAATTCCCATAACTGCTCCAGAAGCTCCAACAGCACTATAACTATAATCATCTTTATGAAAAATCATAGTAAGAAGACTTCCGAAGATAAGACTCGCAAAATAGATTAATACGAATGAAAAATTATTAAGAATTCCATAGACAACTGGTGCAAAAAAGTAAAGTGATAACATATTAAAAGCCAAATGACCAATATCAACATGAAGAAATCCAGACGAAATCATTCTAATCTGCTCTCCAGAACGAATACTTCCAACATGAAATTGATACTTTCTAAAAAAAGACAAGTCATCAAATCCTTTAAAACTAATCACAATATTCAATGCTATCAATCCAATCAAAAACAAATTGTACTCCATATCAAACTATTTTGCGTAAAAATAGGAATTGTTCTTTAGGTTTTGTTAAACCAAAGTTGTTAAATTATCAGAAACTGTATATTTGCATAAAAATAAAGGAATGCAGTTTTTAATTTACCTTCTTGTCTACCCTATTCTATGGCTAATTTCAATTCTGCCATTTCCTATACTATACCTATTTTCTGATTTTGTTTATCTTTTAATCTATCGTGTAATTGGTTATCGAAAAAAAACAGTTAGAAAAAATATTGCCCTTGCACTTCCTCATTTGTCTGAACAAGAGCGATTGATTATTGAGAAAAAATCCTTCCATCACTTGTGCGATATGTTTCTTGAGATGATAAAAACAATGTCGATTTCCGAAAAAGAAATTAATAAACGTTTTAGCTATACAAATCTTGAGGTTTATCTAGATTTAGAAAAAAAAGGAAAAAGTATAGCTCTAATGTGCGCACATTATGCAAGTTACGAATGGGTTTTATCGATGAACAATCACATTACTTTCAAAGGATATGGAATTTATAAAAAAATTGCAAATCCGTATTTTGATAAATTAGTAAAAAATATTCGAGCAAAATTTAAAGCCTACCTTATAACGACCAAAGAAACCAAGAACTGCATTGAAGAAAATGCAAAAAATGGAGTATTAGGAATCTTTGGTTTTGCAAGTGACCAAACTCCTAGAAGATCCGATAATATGTATTGGGATAGCTTTCTAGGAATCCAAACTCCTATTCATGTTGGAGCTGAAATGCTTGCGAAACGATATGATATGAATGTAATTTTCTTAAAAGTAAAGAAAGTAAAACGTGGTTATTATGAAGCTTCTTTCGAAGTACTTTCTGATGATGTAAAATCCATTCCAGATTATAAACTATCAGAAAATTTCATGAGAAAAGTAGAACAACAAATCTACGAAGCACCAGAATTTTACTTGTGGACACACAAACGCTGGAAACATAAGAAGTAGTGTTCAGTTTTCAGTCGCAGTGTTCAGTGTTCAGTATAAAAAAAGGTCTAAAATTAAAATTTTAGACCTTTTTTCTATTTCTTACTTCGTACTTAGTTATACATTTTCTTTCTCAACTCTTGCACTTTATCATCGTCAAGATATTCATCAAATGTCATGTATCTATCGATAACTCCGTTTGGTGTAATTTCTAAAACTCTGTTAGCAACCGTTTGCGCAAACTCGTGGTCATGCGTTGTAAACAAAACCGAACCTTTAAAGTTTTTAAGCGAATTGTTGAACGCTGTAATCGATTCCAAATCCAAGTGATTTGTTGGTTCGTCTAGCATTAAAACGTTAGCACGAATCATCATCATTCGAGACAACATACAACGTACTTTTTCACCTCCAGAAAGCACCGTACATTTTTTCAAAGCTTCTTCTCCAGAGAAAATCATTTTCCCTAAGAATCCACGAACGTACACTTCATCACGCTCTTCTTCTGTTTTCACAAATTGACGTAACCAATCTACTAAATTCAAACTTCCGTCTGTGAAAAAATCACTGTTATCGTTTGGTAAGTATGATTGTGTTGTTGTAATTCCCCAATCATAAGTTCCTTCGTCAGCTTTTTGATTTCCGTTTAAGATTTCATAAAAAGCAGTTGTAGCACGTGAATCTTTTGAAAACACTACCACTTTATCGCCTTTCGCCATGTTCAAATCTACATTTTTAAACAATACTTCACCATCAACTGATGCTGCAAGGTTTTGTATATGTAAAATTTGATCTCCAGCTTCTCTTTCTACATCAAAAATAATCGCAGGATATCTTCTACTTGATGGTTTGATTTCATCAAGATTTAATTTGTCAATCATCTTCTTACGAGAAGTGGCTTGTTTCGATTTAGCCACATTCGCACTAAAACGACGGATAAACTCTTCCAACTCGGCTTTCTTCTCTTCGGCTTTCTTGTTTTGTTGTGCTTTTTGTTTTGCAGCTAACTGACTAGATTCGTACCAAAATGTATAGTTTCCAGAATAGTGATTAATTTTTGAGAAATCAATATCCGAAATGTGTGTACAAACCGAATCCAAAAAGTGTCTGTCGTGCGAAACAACGATTACTGTATTTTCATAATTGGCAAGGAAATTTTCTAACCAAGTGATGGTTTCAAAATCCAAGTCGTTCGTTGGCTCATCCATTACCAAAACGTCAGGATTTCCGAAAAGCGCTTGTGCTAATAACACACGAACTTTAAGTTTTCCTTCCAAATCGGCCATTAAAGTATAATGCAAATCCGAACCAATGCCTAAGTTAGAAAGCATCGAACCAGCATCCGATTCGGCATTCCAACCGTTCATTTCTTCAAATTGCACTTGCAACTCACCTATTCTATCAGCATTTTTATCATCATAATCGGCATACAAAGCATCCATTTCAGATTTCACTGCAAATAGTACTTTGTTACCCATCATTACTGTTTCTAAAACCGTATGTTCATCAAACATGTTGTGATTTTGATTCAAAACCGACATACGTTTTCCAGGTTCCAGAATTACACGACCAGAAGTAGGATCAATATCGCCAGCAAGAATTTTAAGGAACGTAGATTTTCCAGCACCATTGGCACCAATTACGCCATAGCAATTTCCTTGAACAAACGTGGTGTTTACTTCGTCAAATAAGATTCTTTTACCAAATTGAACTGATAAATTAGATACAGTAAGCATTTTTATTATGTTTTAATTTCGGTGCAAAAGTAGTGAAAAGTGTTCAGTTTTCAGTGTTCAATATTCAGTTTTTTTCTAAGCACTTTTGCCCAACATTTTGTTGATAAACAGGTAAAAATACGCGGTTGGTATTTGTAGGAATTTGGTATATTTGTGAGAGATGTGATTATGTTGTTGCATCTATTTATGAGTTATGCAATAGTTTAGAAAAAAAATCTTAAAAAAAATACAAATGACACTTTTAGAACAAGTACAAGAAAAATCAAAAGAAATTCACACAGATGGCTATCCAATGTCGATTGGTGAGTTGGCAAGTATATATAAAGATGGTGAACTGGATATTCATCCTGATTTCCAAAGAATTTTTAGGTGGAATGACATTCAAAAATCAAAGCTTATTGAATCAATTTTATTAGGTATTCCGATACCTTCTATTTTTGTATCTCAAAGAGAAGACGGTATTTGGGATGTTATTGATGGTCTACAAAGGCTTTCCACAATATTTGAATTCATGGAAATTCTAAAAGATGAGAATGGTATTACTTTACCCGGAAGTACTCTTGTTTCAACACCACATCTTGACAAATTAGCTGGATTCAAATGGAGTAACCCTAATAAAAATTATGAAATAGACAATAGCTTAAAATTGGAAATAAAAAGGGTCAAAATTGATGTGAAAATTGTAAAAAAACAAAGTGATAAAAATGTAAAATTTGAACTTTTTCAAAGAATTAACACCCTAGGTTCAAGATTGTCCGACCAAGAGGTAAGAAATTGTTTGTTGATAATGATAAACAAAGAATTTTATTATTGGCTTAAAGATATATCAAATAATGAAAATTTTTTAAATACAATTTCACTTGCTGACAGACTTATTGAAGAACAATATCATATCGAATTAGCATTAAGGTATTTTATCTACAAAAACATAAAAATAGATGAAATAAAAGGAGTTACAGATTTATCAGAATTTATTACAAACAAGATGATTTCTTATGCTGAAGATGATTCATTTGATAAGGATAAAGAAAAAGCAATTTTTGAAGAAACCTTTGGAACTCTCAACAGTTTAATTGGAGAAGATGTCTTTAAAAGGTATGTAAAGCATCATGATAAATTTCAAGGCAAATTTTTATTATCTCTTTTTGAAACTATTAGTATTGGTGTTGGGAAAAATATAGAAAAAGGTACTTTAAGAGACGGAGAAACTTTATTGGAAAACATAAAAAACATATGGGAATTACCACAGTTTTTATCTAAATATGGAAGTGGAGTTAATGTAACATCAAGATTGCCAGTTTTAATTCCTCTTGGGCTAAAATTATTTTCAAATGAGGCTTAATACAAAAGAAGATTTTTTTGATGCATTGAATGAAGATTTGGCTTGGAGAAAAAAAGAATTAACGTATGTCAAATCAAACATAAGAGTTGGAACACCTAATTACAAAACAAATTTGCGAAGTGGTGTGTTGTTGTTGTATGCTCATTTTGAGGGCTACATTAAAAATGCATGCGAAAATTTCCTTAAATATTTAAAATTAAAGAGATTAAATTACAATGAACTAAAAGAAAATTTACTAGCTATTTCAATAAAAAATGAACTCAAAAGTTTTGAAGAATCAAATAAAGTTACAGTTCATTGTCAAATTGTTGATTTTATTTTAAATCAATTAAATCAAAGAGCAACAATACCTACAGAAAATATTATTAAAACAGGGTCAAATTTAAACTCAAATATATTGAGAGAGATTTTAACTTCAGTAGGAATTGACTATTCAAATTATGAATTAAAAAGTAATTTAATCGATCAAATATTATTAAAGAATAGAAATTCTATAGCACATGGAGAATATGTCTTACTTGATGATATTGAATTTTCTGATTTACATCGTGAAATATTATTCATCATGGATGATATAAAAGATAAATTAACAAATATTGTAACATTAGAAGAATACAAAAAAATTCTATAGTGCGGATTTACAATCAGTACCCACAATAAAATCAAAACTAACCGTTCGAAACCAAGTAAAGTATTGTTTGAAATTAGTTTATTTGTCAACAATACAATTTAAGAGTTGTATTTATTTATGAGTTATCAGTATGTTTAAAACAACTCTCATCCTAAAATAAATTGACTAAAAATTAAATCATATGAAATTTTATTATTTAGACACAATATTAAATTTTGGAAAATATCAAGGTAAGACTCTAAAAGATGTTGCGACAGAAAATATTATGTATATTGAGTGGTGCATAATGAACATTGATAACTTTGCTATAAATGACATAACGGTTGATGAAATAAAAAAAATCAACGCAGGTTTTTTTTCATTTGAAGGACCAAGTGAGAGGTTAAAAGATAAAATTGATGAATGGTACGATGACCAATTATGGCAACAACAAAAAGAAGAAGATAGACAGTCTAATGAATATGGAACAAATTGGGATAGCGAATATTATGATGATAGCCTAGATATAGATCAACAAAGTCCAGAATGGTGGGATAATTTATAATTTGCTATAATAAAAATTGCAAAAAACTATAATTTAACACCCAATAGAACCGATAGCTCGGATTTGCAATCCGCGCCAACAATAAAAATTAAAACTAACCTTTCAAAACCAAGCTAAGTCTTTGTTGGAAATTGGTATATTTGTGAAGGATGTGATTGGTTGTTGCATCTAATTATGAGATGTATTTAATTTTAAATTGTGCATTAATAAAAATTTCGTTGTTAAATCATGAAAACATTCCTTATCATATTCTCACTTTTTTGTTTCGAAATCAGCCAAGCTCAGACATTGGAAAATGATTGGAAAGAATTTAAATGTGAAAATTGGGCTATAAAAATTGATGAAGACAAAAGCAGCTTTCTTGGTAAAGAAATCCAATATAATGTTACTTTTATAAATACAAAAGGTAACTCAAAAGAAGTAAAATATTTTGTCTACAAAAAATGAGACATTGATTCAGATTTTAAAAAAGAAGTTCAGTTCTATTACATGATTCAATCTTGCCTTTTTGTAAGTGGAAAATTTAATTTTGACTCTTTTTATTTAAATGATTATTACTATTTTCTTAAGCCTTGTCATTGTAACACAAAAGAGAACAAAGATTGTGGGAATTTGGCGGAGTATATTGAAAAGCATTTAATTAAAAAGTAAAATCAAACTGCGCATTCTATGATAAAAAACTAACAAAAACCCCTACTTCCTACTCTCCTTTTCCAAAGCTACTTTCAAAGCATGATCGTTGGCTAAAACTTTTACAATATTACCGTCTTTATTCACTATAAAATGCGTTGGAAAAGCATTCAATTGCAACACTTCGTTCATGTATTTTTTCATGTTGGGAACTACGGAATATGATAATGGTTTTTTGGCTAAAAACACTTTCAATTGTTCTGGCGTATCTTCAGCTAAACTTACAAAAACAATGTCTTTTCGGTCTTTGTATTGATTAACCATTTCGTTCAACGAAGGAATTTCTTTCACACAAACCGCACAATGAATAAACCAACATTTCACAACCATAATCTTGCCTTTCATAGATTCATTAGAAATGGTATTTCCTTCTAAATCAGTGAAAGTAAACTTCGGAAACGGTTTGCCTTCTTGGTTAAAATTATCATTTTCATCAAACGACACTTGAGCAATAGTCGCTTTAATATTAGCATCAGAATTTGGTAAAAGTTTGAACAATTGGTATTGGAAAATCGTGTCCGCAGTTTTTAAACGAATAGGAATCGTTTTTCCATCCATCAAAGTTTTCAAGAAAGCACTTTTCTCAATTACGGTTCCGTTTTCATCAATTGGCGTAAAATCTCTTGAAAGCATGATGTTTTCATTGTGATATTTCCACCAATTCATAAAATTACTTTGAATCTCTGTTGGATTAACTTCAGGTTCACCCAATTTCGTTTGTCCCGAACAAGAAACTAGCAACAATAGAAACGTAAAACTTAAATATTTGGTCATTGTGAAAACTTTATAGATTTCAAAATTACAAATCAATTTTATTATTCTTCCGTTTTATTGAAATTACTTACATATGCTAAAATTTACAAACACAGCTACCGAGCGAATCGCAGCTACTGCACGAATCCCTTCGCGTGGTGTGGTTCTGCAATTTAAAATATTGAAAAACACAAACACCATCTAACATTCCTTTTTCACCTAAATAACCAGGTTATTTTCATTGTGGGCACGGATTTTCATTCCCACTAAATAACTCATTCTGATAAATGAATTAATTTATGTAATCAAATACATACAAAAAACAATAAAATTACCATTTTATCGTTAAAATATTACCAATAATCGTGTTTTATTAAAATACATTTAGTAGATTTGTTAATAATATTTATTATGAAAAGGTACCTTTACATACTTCATTTTATCTTTCTTCTGAACCAATTTGATGGTTTTGGATTCAACCTTTCTGTTACAAGTGTTAATGAAACTTGTGCTGGAAATGGTAGTTTGCTATTTAATGCAACCAATACTATTCCTGGAGGAAGTATTCAGTACATCATCTATAAATTACCCAATACCACTACTCCTTTTGCAACAACAACTGCTGCAACACTCAACGGATTGGTTGCAGGAGATTATAGAGTAATTGCTAGAGAAACAGTTGGCGCCACTACTACAGAACAACAACAAGATGCGACCATAGTAAACTCGGTTGTGCCCTTAGCTTTTTCGGTTCAAAGTTTAAATCAGGCTTGTTCTAATACTAGTACCATCACTGTTAATACAATCACTGGAACTCCAGTTTCTTATGAAATATTTAGTGGTCCGTTATTGTTTCCATTACAGAGTTCTAATACTTTTTCTGGTTTGCCTGTTGGCGTTTATAGAATTAGAGTTTTTGATAATTGTGGAATAGGTGTTGTAACAACTTTTACGGTGGTTCAAAATACTACTGGTCTTACTATCGGACAACCTCAAACGGCTCAAACTTCACCAGTTAATTGCAATTTGGTTTCGGTTACCAATACCTTGACCGCTGCTACTGGAACTGTTATTGGCTATCCATTAGATATTACTTACACTATTTTTCCACCTAGTGGAGGCGCACCTATTGTTTTGAATAGTACGCTGAATACTGGGAATGCCACATCACAAAATTTGGTGCAAACCATGACCAATTACATCAATCAGAATTTTAGTTATTCGCTTGCTATTCTGGATGCTTGTGGAACAACTTATTCTTCAAATTTTATTGTAAACAACGGTATAAACTTAACAAACACCATTACCACACTCGATTGCAACGAAAACTTTTTTACGTTTATGCTATCGAATTTTGTTCCTCCTTATAACATAAATTTTAATTCATTTCCTGCTGGATTTAATCCTGCGCTTTTCAATAACGCTTATCCTGGTCCTTATAATCAAAATAGTGTTTCTTTTGGAAATGATTCTTTGCCTACACCTATTGGGAATTATGATGCCACCATTACAGATGCCTGTGGTACTATTCAAAGTGTCTCTTTTTCGATAATAGACCGACCTCCTCTTCCAACAGCTACAGGAACTCACAATGGTTGTTTGACAACAACAGGAAATATAAACATCGCTATACCTGGCTATATCATCACCAGTGGCTTAGTTACGGTAGCACCATCGGATTATCCGTTTCCTTTACCTCATAACATCTCTTCTTTGATTGATGCTAATGGTGCTATTACCCTAAATCCGGTTCCTCTTGGGAATTATACTTTTCAGCTGACCAATACTTGTAATGATGTTATACCACCTATTTCAACTGTTGTTCCTGCTTATGTAGATCAAGGTTTAGCTAGTGCCATAAGAAATGGTTGTGGTTTGGGTACTAGTGCTATTAGAATTGAAAGTTTGAATTCAAAATTAACTTCTATTCGTATAACAGCTGCTCCTGCTTCTTTTGGATTTAGTTTACCTTTTAATGTCTCTTCTAACATTGCTCCTGATGGTGTTCTTTATATGAATAATCTACCCGCAGGCAGTTACACTTTTACTGGAACTGACGAATGTAATTTCACTAATACCATTACTGTAAGTGTACAAGGTTATAGCATTACGGCTTCCAATTTTTCATTGCTTCCTAATTGTGGTTCTTTCAATATTGCCTTAAACTTTGTAAGTAACGGAACAGCAGGTCAAACCTATTGGTTGCAAAAATTACTTAATCCGGTTACAAATACTTGGGGTAATCCTAGCACCAATGCAATTTATACGAATGGAACTGTTCCAAACGAAACTAATTCCATTTCCTTAGCCAATAATGCTACCAATTTTAATTTCAGTTTTAATGGTACTTTCCGAATTGTTCGTGCCTTTTTATCATACCATAACGGTAGCGAGTGGAATACGGCTGTTGTAAGTAGCGCTGATAAAAATTGTATTGAAATATTAGCACCAACCTTAAGTTACAACGAGTCCTTAGAATTTATAGATGCCTATAGATTGCCTTGTTCTGCTAGTGGAGCGTTAGATGTTTTTGTTGAAGCCAACGGAACTACTCCTTTGCGCTATACTTTGGTACAAAAAGACGGATTGCCTTTCTTTTTTGATAATGGTACATCCAATACTTTTTACAATTTAGCGCCTGCCATTTATCTTTTTCAAATAGAAGATATTTGCGGCAATATTGTCAACCGCTTGTTTGATGTTAGTACGCTTGGTTCCATCATTTTGATAACAACTCCAAGTGATGTATTGGAATGTAAAACGGTTATTACCAACAACGAAACTTTCGATTTAACGCAACAAACTGCTGTTATTTTGGGTACACAGCCAGCTAGTGATTATACCATAACTTATCACACGACATTGGCTGATGCGCAAAATGGAACTAATGCTATTACTAACTTGGTTAATTTCAATCCGGTAAGTAATCCGCAACTTATTCATACTAGAATCGTACTTAATTCGCTTCCTAATTGTTATGAATTAAGAAGTTTTAATTTAATTGTTGGACAAACTCCTAGTTTGAATCTTAATTCCAGCTATTTAAATTGCTCAACAAATCCTACGGTCGTTGATGCATCGCTCAATAATTTACCAACAACCACTTATCTTTGGTCGAATGGTGCTACTACTCCATCAGTAAGTATTAGTACTATTGGTGTAACCAATCTAACGGTAACTGCAACAAATACTTACAACGGACAAACGTGTACTAACACTAAAGACATCACTGTTATTAATTCGGGACCACCAGTCATAGAAGGTTTTGAAACCTCCGATTGGACTTCGAATGAAAATAGTATAACTGTTATAACTTCTGGAAATGGTTCTTATGAGTACTCTTTAGATGGCACTACGTTTCAAGACGAAAACTACTTTAACAATTTAGCACCAGGATTGTATACCATTTATGTAAAAGACAAAGCCGGTTGCGGCATTACCCTTAAAACCATTTGGTTGCTTTACTACACCAAATATTTCACACCCAATGGTGATGGCTATAACGATTACTGGAGAATTAAAGACGCTGAAAACGAACCTGAATTTAGAGTAGAGATTTTTGATCGTTATGGTAAAACCGTAACAGCTTTCACTTCAAAGAGCGCTGGTTGGGATGGCACTTACAACGGAAATCTACTGGTTTCTGACGACTATTGGTTTGTTGCCTACCGTGCCGATGGTAGAACGCATAAAGGGCATTTTAGTATGAAGCGATAATCTTTTTACATTAAAAAAATTCTTCTCCTCTATAGAATGAGCAAGGTTTATGGTGACTTTTCATTTGCAACACAGATTGGAGAAATCTTTAAAATCTTTAAAATCTTTTGTGTTTTAGAATGGAACGCGGATGAAACGGATGTTACTGATGGTCGCGGACTTTTTTTTGCAACACAGAATGGAATAATCTTAAAAATCTTAAAAATCTTTTATGCCTTTTGTTTTTAAATCAGAACGCGGATGAAAAAGATGTTACTGATGGTTGCGGATTCTTGGTAGCAAAGAGTCTTTTGTGGAACACAGATTGGAATAATCTGAGAAATATTTAAAATCTTTTATGGTTGATTGGAACGAGGATAAATGAGAGGTTGTTCCTAATTGAAGCGTTTTGTAGGAAAGAAGTTTTATATTTTTTTATTGGCTTTTATAGAAATTGATATGATTATGCAACTGCACTACTAGATATTAGACGGTAAGGTTCTAAGTCGTCGAGTGGGATGCTAGAGTATTCTGCATATTCTTTAAAGGTGATTTTGAATCGCTTTTCCGTTTTACCAAAAAAGACACGCATGTCGTTCATCCTTTGGGATGCGGTTCGTGGAGAGCATTCTTCTATTTTTGCAATATCATTAGTTGTAATGCAAATTCTTAATAATCTTTTTTGCATGGTTTATACTCTTACTGTTTCTGATGTTTGATGTCATTTTTTTCATAAAATCTGTTTTAGTTAACTTTTGTTTTGGTGTATCCAATCTTTGAGAATCGAACAACACAAAACTAACAAGAAAATGAAGTTAAAGCAATTGAAGTTTTTAACAATTCAGGGACAATATTTTCACTTTTAGTGCTTTTTTTGCCTTTTTTACCTCAAAATACCTCTTTTTTGTCCAATTTTCACCATTTTGTATGTTAATAAAAAAAAGGTGTTTGCTGTAAAAAGCTTTTCTCTTTTTATTTTTATCGATATCTCTTAGATACCTCATCCATACCTTTGGTATACTTCTAGCATACACTCGGCATACACTATTGATACACTCGGCATACATAAGCCATACACTCCACCCTATTTTTTTGCTCTTATTGAGTAGTAATTACCTAAATAAGTGGATTTTTTAATTACTTCATTATTAGGTTTTTAATTGCTTTTTTCGGTAAAAATGGCAATTCTATGCTTCTTTGGTAAAAACAGTTTTTATTTATTAATTATCGCAAATATTAGCAACTATTAACCTGATTCGGCAAGTTTGACAAGAGCCCGATATGATGCCCTATACCTTTGTGTCATTATTAATTTTAAATTTTTTAAATCATGGCGAAGTTGAAAAGCTTGATTAAGGTTGAAGGGACATTAGATGACCTTACCTTCTACAAAGGAACCGATGGTTACTTTGTGCGCACCAAAGGTGGTGTTAGCAAAAATCGAATTATGAACGACCCTGCGTTTGCTCGTACTCGAGAAAACGGAACGGAGTTTGGCAGTATTGCCGGTTCGGGAAAATTGTTGCGTTCTGCATTAGGACCAATGTTGTTTAAAGCGAAAGACAGTAAACTGACGAGTAGGCTTGTGAAGGTTATGGGACAGATTAAGAATCTGGACAGTGTGAGTGTGCGTGGTGAACGTAACGTAGCCGTTGGAATGACCAATGCTACTGCTACACCGATGCTTGAGGGATTTGATTTTAATGCGCGTGCCACCATGGGAAGTGTATTGAATGCTATTGTAACTGTTGATGCATTGACAGGAGCGATTAGTATTTCTAGTTTTGATCCTTTACAGCAATTGCGTTCTGCTGAAGGTGCTACTCATTTTAGTTTGCAAGCTGGTTTTTTAAAATTGGATTTTGCTACTGAGGTTTATGAGTTGACACAAAGTGCAGAGACGGTTTACCCAATTGTACCAGGCACTATTACACCAGTACTTACTCCTACCGCAGTACCCACCGTAACAGGAACTGGGTTTCATGTGTTGCTGATTGAATTTTTTCAAGAAGTTAATGGTGTTAATTATCTGTTGAACAATGGTGCTTTTAATGTCTTAAACTTAGTTAAGATTAGTTAGCTTTAGTAACTATTTAAACAAGACTTATTGCTTGAGTACTAGCAATTGGTTTAACAGCACAACAAAGTTTAAAACGCTCGACCTGATAGGTTTGAGCGTTTTTTTTTTTGAAAAATACCTATTTGTAGGGATAAATTATTTATTCAATAACGTCTATTTTTGAAATTAATAATTTAACTCATAAACAATAACACATGAAAAAAATTGATTTAAAAATTACAATCGACATCAAGACCAAACGGATTGAGTATGTCATGATTGAAGGAATTAAATTTGAGCCAACCCTTTTTAAGTTTGCTTCAGGACAATGGGTTGCAGAACTAAAAAACCTACCTATAAATGTTGACAATGACCTTGACATATTAGTTGTTGTAGTAGGCATACCACACACAGAATCTAAAATGAATGTTTTTGTAGATTCAAAAACTCAAGGAGAATTTAACACTTTTAAACCTTTTAATACTAATGGATATGCGTTTTTTAGACAAGAAATTAAACTTTAGTGTTTTATTTACACTTCTATTTTGTAATGCAGTTGAAACTAAAGCACAAAATATTGCAAATGAATCTGCTAATGGTATCGTGAATATGAATAGTAATTCTTATTCAGAAAAAAGTAAAATTTTCACTGAAAATAGTTTTGATTTCAGTAATATAACTTTTAACACAAAAGACGCTAGATTAGGATTAAACTATTACTCATACATTGTTAGAGATAAAAAAGCTCCTATTTATTTGAACGTAGTTGCTGCTGGAAAAGTTAAAAATGATATTGCCAATATATTTTCTTCTAATAACGTGGTTGGTGAAGGTGAATTTAGAGTTAATTATGGAATTAGAATTGATAAAAATGAAAATGATTATGATTTAAGTAAAAATCCAACCGATTCAGAAATGCAAAGTTATATTGATAATAAAACTTCTCCAGCGAATGAACTTTGGTTAGTGATTAACTCAACATTTAATGGTTTCAAATTTAAAAGATTTGACAAAACACTAACATTTGAAAATCAAATAATAAAAGAGAATTTTACAGGATATAACTTTAATTTTGGTGTTAACTACTGGAATTTTAACATTAAAAAAATGAATTTTGTTGGTGGTGCAACAATAGGTATTAAGCGCACAAGTAATTTTGATGATTTAGATGAAAATAGTAGAGAAGATAAGCAAACTATTACAGATGCATTAACTAACACTGTTAGAGAGGTTGTTTACAAAGAAACCGTTTACACTGGAAGCTACAAAGAATATACTGTTTATCCAATTAATACAAATTTCTTTTTGGCTCCGCATAAATTAAAAAATCTTTCAATTTCTCTATACAGTACTACCGATATTAGAAAAGATTTTAAACCTAAAACTGGAATTGGAGTTGGCTTTTTTGTTTTGAAAGATTTAGATATTTTTAACCCAGTTGGTGGAATAACTTTTTCTTTAAGTGATACTTTCAATGTGGATAAAAGTGATGACGACAAAGGATTTTCAAACAAATTAACCATTGCATTAACTACTAAAATAAATATATTTAATGGTATAAAGAAAGAATAAAAATGATTTAATATAATATCTAACATTTTTTATCAAAATACGGAAAACCGTAAAACACATCGTTTTGCGGTTTTTATATTTGTAGAAAATCACGTAAAACTACCTATCAAATAAACTTGTTAACCTCATTTTATTTTGATAGTTTTGAGCAATTACATAAACAAACAATGACCCAAGAACAAATTAAACAATTAGAAAAAGAATTATGGGATGCTGCCGATTCCTTAAGAGCGAATAGTAAGCTGACTGCTGCCGAATATAAAGACCCAGTATTAGGTTTAGTTTTATTGCGTTTTGCACAAAATCGTTACGAAGAAGCTACTCCCATTGTACAAGCAAAAATACCAGACGGACCACGAGGCAAACGTGCTGCTACCAAAGAAGATTACCTTGCTGCTGGAGCAATTATGCTTCCTGAAAAAGCCAAATACGAATACCTTGCCAATTTAAGCGAAAGTAAAAATATTGCCGAAGCAATTAACAACGCTATGAAAATTATAGAGGATGAATATCCTGACTTGCAAGGCAACTTACCCAAAAACTACCAAGAATTTGAAAGCGATTTATTGCGCGAACTGATTCGTGTGTTTAATAAAGACGCTGTAAAGAAAGCCACTGGCGATGTATTTGGACGCATTTATGAATATTTCTTGATGAAGTTTTCTATGCAAGGTGCTGGTGCGCAAGAAGGCGGAGAATTCTTTACACCACCAAGTTTGGTGCAATTGATTGTGAACTTTATACAACCTGATCACGGCATTATTCACGACCCTGCTTGTGGCTCGGGCGGTATGTTTGTGCAAACAGGTTATTTTGTAAAAGACCATACCAACAAAGAAGTAAACGAAGCCATAACTTGTTACGGTACCGAACAAAAAACCAACAATACCCGATTAGCCAAAATAAACCTTGCCATTCACGGTATTGAAGGCAAAATTGTTGAAGCTAATAGTTTTTATAGCGACCCACATAGTTTGATAGGTAAATGTGACTTTGTAATGGCGAACCCACCATTTAACGTGAGCAAAGTAGACAAAGGAAAAGACTTTGTAAAAAACGACCCACGATTACCGTTTGGTTTACCAAAAAGCGACAATGCCAACTATATGTGGATGCAGTATTTTTATAGCTATCTCAACGATACTGGACGTGCTGGATTTGTAATGGCAAGCTCTGCGACAGATGCAGGACATAGCGAAAAACTGATACGCCAACAATTAATAGAAACCGAAGCAGTAGATTGTATTGTAAGTGTGGGCAACAATTTTTTTTATACACGAAGTTTGCCTTGCCATTTGTGGTTTTACGACAAAGGCAAAAAGCCCGAAAACAAAAAAAACATTTTAATGCTAGATGCTAGAAATGTTTTTAGAAAAGTAACCACCACCATAAACGATTTTAGCGAAGGTCAATTAATTAATTTAACCACATTAATTAACCTTTACAGAAATAATAATGATGCATATACAGAAGCTTTCTCTCAATATCAAACTATTTTATTTGAATTGTTCGGTGCAGTAAATGAAATACATGGTAAACTGCTTAAAGATTTAGAATATATCTGCAAAACGCACGATATAAAACTAAACCATAATAAAGAAATAAAACACCATTTACCAATTGATTATAATGATGCTAATACTCTTTTAAATAAATTTAATGCAACAGTTGAAGAAATTAATTTAATGGTAAGCCAACTGAATAAAGAAGTGGCAACATTAGAAAAAGAAATTGCTAAAAAACCTAAAAACGAAAAAGATTTAAAAATAAAAGTAATAGCATTAAAACAAAAAAACACAATTCTAAACAAGCCAGTAACTTTATATACAACTAGCACTCAAGAATACTATGAACAAATAAAACAAACCATTAAAGATTGGGAACAATTTATGATTTGGTTTGAAAACGAAGAATACCAAGATATTGAAGGCTTGTGCAAAATAGTAACCATTGATGAAGTAGCCGAAAACGATTACAGCCTAACACCAGGGCGTTATGTAGGCGTTACCCTTACTCAAGACGACGATTTTGATTACCAAGCCCGATTACTGGAGATACAAGAGGAACTAAACGCTTTGAATAACGATGCCATACAATTAAGCAAAATGATTGCTGTTAATTTAAAGGAATTGGTATGAGTTGGAAAGAATTTAAACTTGATGACCTAATTAAAATTAAGCATGGTTATGCATTTAAAGGAGAATATTTTTCAGATGAAACAACTACCGATATACTTGTTACTCCAGGAAATTTTCTTATTGGTGGCGGATTTAAACATGATAAATTAAAATATTATAAAGGTCCAATACTAAAAGATTATATTCTTAAAAAAAACGATATTATCGTTACAATGACTGATTTAAGTAAACAAGCAGATACATTGGGATTTTCAGCAAGAGTGCCTGCAATTGACAACTGTACTTTATTACACAATCAGCGAATAGGGTTATTGCAATTAAAAGATATTGACTTTGATTTAGACTTCATTTATTGGTTGATGAGAACAGAAGAATATCAAAAATTTGTTGCTGGCTCTGCTACTGGTTCGACTGTTAAACATACATCTCCAACTAAAATATGTGCATATAAGTTTTATGCTCCAAGCAATATAAGCACTCAAAAGCACATCGCTTCCATCCTATCTGTTTATGATGATTTAATAGAAAATAATTTAAAACGTATAAAACTACTTGAAGAATTGTCGCAACGTACTTATGAAGAGTGGTTTGTGAAGTATAGAATTCATGGGGAACAGTTGGAAGTTGGAGAGAATGGATTGCCTGATGGGTGGGAAAGGAAAAAATTTAAAGAAACTTTGGTTTTTAAAACCGGGAAACTAGATTCTAATGCGATGGTAGATAATGGCTCATTTGATTTTTATACTTGTTCAAAAGAAATATATAAAACAAATACCTATTGTTTTGAAGGAGAGGCTATTTTATTAGGTGGCAATAATGCAACAGGTAATTTCTCATTGTTCTATGCAAATAGTAAATTTGATGCATATCAACGAACTTATATAGTTACAAGTAAATCTAATGAGATTCCATTAGTTTACGTTTACTATGTCTTAAAAAATTTATTGCCACAATTTCAAAACGTAAGTTCAGGAGCTGCAACAAAATTTTTAACAATGCGAATATTAGATGCAACTGAAATAATAATTCCTAATGAAAAATATTTAATAAATTATTTAAAAATAGTAAAACCAATGTTTGACAAAATAATTAATCTCCAAAATCAAAACCGTCTCTTAAAAGAATCTCGAGATATTTTATTGCCACGGTTGATGAGTGAGAAGATTGGGGTTGGTGAGATTGAAAAAGCACGAAATGAAAGTTTAAAAATGGTCGCTGAGCCAAGAGAAGCATATAGTAAAGAGTAAAAAGTTATGAAAACATTTCAAATTAAAATAGTTGAAGAATTTCTTAAAGGAAAATTCTATTTCAGAAAAAGAGAAATCGATTATGAATTATTACCAAACAAATTGCCAGCTGAGGTAATACTTTATTTAGGAAAAAATTCTCAACAACCTATTCATGCTCTACTCATTGATAGTGGTAAAGGAAATCCAAGAATAAATAAATTTGAATTAATTAATTGGTTCAAAGATGAGAAACTTGAAGTTGGAAATAGCTTTAATATTGATATTATTGATAAAACTACTTATAGGTTGTATAAATAAAAACGAAAAAAGATTGTGAAAAACTTTACTTTGAAATATTTGAAGTTAGATTGGTCATATAAATTATAAAAATATGAAAAAAGTAACAATCCAAGAAAGTCCTAAAGAAATCAATATTGATGACTTAGAAATCAACATCAATCAATGTCAAGACAATTCTATAAAAGTTTTAACTAAATATAACACTGTTGAATATGTAGAGGGAGTATTATTGATAATTGACAAAAATAAACAAGCTAAAGCATTAGCTCATGCTTGGAATAAACTAAATGAAATACACTTTGACACAACAAAAGAAAAAAACTGGAAAGGTGAAGGTTTTGATGAAATAATTGAAGTGAGGTATTTAGAAGTTAAAAGTTATTTAAAAAATGAAATGAATGAAATAACTGATTTTTCTGATAAAACGAAACAAATTGTTAAAGAAATGAATGAGGAATTAACTAAAAGTAAAGACAATGAGCTATAGAGATAGTGCCTCCTACGGAAAACGTCAAGAATTCAAAGCCATTGCAAAATTATTGGGAGAAGGTTTTGATGTTTACTCTACTTTGATTGATGATCAAGGTATCGATTGTATTATCAGAATTAATGCGAACCGCTATTTAGACATTCAAATCAAAGCACGTTCCGTAGAAAAATGTCTTTTAAAAGATAGAGGTTTTTTTCCTCAACTATCAATACCTGAACCTAGAGATAATTATTTTTTTGTTCTTTATTCACAACAAATAGATAGTTATTGGATCATTCCATCTTTAGATATTGTAAGAATGGCAGACGAACAGGGAACAAATATTAGCAAAATGAAAAATGGTGCTAAGGAAGGAAGATATTCCGTTAGGGTTGCTGGTGCAAATTGCAATCCTTTTGAACGGTTTGAGAAATATAGAAATGAGAATGGGTTTAGATTACTTTTTTAGCAAATACAATTAAAAATATGGACAATACGATTCAATTATATTCAATTAGCGAACTCTTAGGCAAAAACTTTTTTATACCATCCTATCAACGAGGTTATAGATGGACTCAAAGACATGTTGAAGAATTACTAAATGACGTTTATTCTTTCGCTTTAAAACCGAATAAGTCTCCAAAAGAGTTCTATTGTCTCCAACCAATTGTACTAAAAAGATGTACTGAAAAAACAATTGAAAAACACGAGCTTTTTAGCGAATTTGACAACAATGAATGGTATGAAATAATAGATGGACAGCAAAGACTAACTACAATAAGAATTTTATTATCTTATTTAGTTCATGAATTGTATCCGGGAAAAACTTTATTTGAAAAACATAAAAAATATCCCTTTAGGTTAGAATATGAAACCCGAAAAGGATGTACTACATTTATAGACGAAAATATATATAGTGATGCTACTATAGATTTTTATTTTATTTCGGAAGCAAGAAAATCAATCCATGATTGGTTTGAAACATCAGAAAACATCAAAGACCCACAGAAAGCAAAAGAAAAAATAAGAAACACATTAATTTACAGTAAAGAAGATCAAGAACCAGAAGGTGTAGTTCAAATTATTTGGTATGAAATAAAAACTCAAGAAAATGAGGTTGAAGAAAATAATGAAAATAATTCTATAGAAACTTTCATTCGTATAAATTTAGGAAAAATACCTCTTACTAGTTCTGAATTAATTAAAGCTTTATTTGTTCAAGAACGTGAATTTTATAAAGATAATGAAAATGAAAATGAAATAGCAAAACAAAAACAATTACAAATTGCAACTGATTGGGATAGAATAGAAAACACACTTCAAAATGAAGATTTTTGGTGGTTCCTAAATGAAAAAGAAAATAATGCATCCTCTCGAATAGATTATCTTTTTAAAATTATTAAAGATGTAGAATTAATTATTAACCCAAAATTAATTGATAAAATTGGAACTGATGAGGATAGTTCTTTTAGGTTTTATTATTTAAAATTTAATAACCATACAGATTTTGATACCTTAAAAAAGGAATGGGATCACGTTCAACATTATTTCCTAACACTCCAAGAATGGTACAATAATCCAATTTGGTATCATTACATTGGTTTTTTAATCTCAAGTGGGGTCTCAATTCTTGACATTTTAAAACTAACAAAAAATGATTATAAAACTGGAGAATTGATTACAACCAAAACAGAAATTACTGCATCGATAAAGAAAAAAATCAAAGAGCATTTTAAAAAAGTTATTTGTGATTATAATGTTATTGATGGAAGCTATTTTATAAACATATCATATTCACCATCAGACGTAAAGTTTATACGTGAATTTTTACTGCTTTATAATTTAGAATATATTGTTAAACAATGTGAGGCAGAAAACATAATTTATAAATTTCCATTCAAAACTTTCAAAGAAATTAGAAATCTAAACGGCGTAAAAATGAGTTGGGATGTAGAACACGTAGACTCATTTACAACTAACAAATTGCCAAATAGAAACTCAAAGGTTTTATGGTTAAGCTATACCAAGGAGGAGATTGAAGACAACACAGATAATAAGGATTTATTAATTAGAATAGAAGAATTTATAACAAATGAAAAAACAAAAATTGATTTCGAGGAATTACAAAACGAAATAATTAAATTGTTTGATGATAATAAGTTTGAAGAAGAAATAAAAAACAATATTGGTAATTTGACCCTTTTAGATGCTGGCACAAACAGAGGATATGGAAATGCCTTATTCCCTACTAAAAGAAAAAAAATCATTGAAAAAGATGAACTTGGGATTTTTATTCCAATATGTACTAAAAATGTTTTTCTAAAATATTTCAATAAAAATGGAAAAACTATGGTAAAATGGAATTATGATGACTTCATCAATTATAGTAATAATATGGCAAAGACACTTGAATATTTTATAAATATAAAACATGTAAACACAACTAAAGATGAATAAATACAGTTTTATTGAAATATTGACTAAAGAAGTTGAAATTAATAAATCAACAATCATTTTTGATGGTATTCAAATTCCTATTATTCAAAGAGACTATGCTCAAGGAAGAAAAAAAGAATTCTCAATAAGGGAACGTTTTTTGAAATCTATTTTTAAGTCACTTAAGAAAAATAAAAACCTTGAACTTGATTTTGTCTATGGTTCCAAAAAAAGTGTTGATACAAGTATTTTTTTTATTCCATTAGACGGTCAACAACGTCTAACAACTTTGTATTTGTTGAATTGGTATATTGGTAATAGGGAATTAGAAGAAAAAGATTTATTTGATTTGAGAGCTATCCTTTCAAAATTTGCTTATGCAACTAGATTTTCATCAAATAAATTTTGTGAAAAACTAGCTTCTGAAAAAATTAGTTTCACTAAAAATCCTAGTGAAGAAATAATGGACTCGTCATGGTTTTTTGATACATTTAAACTTGACCCAACTGTTCAATCGATGCTTGTAATGCTTGATGCCATTCATCAAATTTATGAAAAAACTAATCTAAAATTATACCATCAACTTAATAATATCAAGTTTTATTTTCTTCCTCTCGATGGGTTTGATTTAACTGATGAGTTATATATCAAGATGAATGCAAGAGGAAAACAATTAACAAATTTTGAAAACTTTAAAGCTGATTTAATTAAGTGGATTCAAAACAAGAAAAATCCATTTAAAGATGAGTTTAAAGAGAAACGAAAGTATAATAATCTAGAAGTAGACTATAATCTTTATTTTGAACTCAAATTAGATATTGAATGGACTGGATTATTTTGGAATCATTCCAAAAAAAACACCAATAATGAAGATAAATTGGTTGATCCATATATGATGCAATTTTTTAACAGATACTTATTAAATTCATATATCATTTCAAGCAAATTAAGCCAATCAGAATTAGAAAATGATTCTAAGTTTAAAGCTCTTTATGGAAATCAAGGTGACGATTCAAAAATAGTCTATAATGACTTTGATTATTATTCTAAAATTTTAGAAATAAATCCAAAAAATGATAACAGAATTTATCTTATTGAAAAAGTTCTCAACGCTTTAACAGAGAATTGGACTGAAATAAATAGTTTATTAGCTCCTAGTTGGAACAAAAGCGATGAATGGAATCTTTTTAATAAGTCAATAAATCAAAGACAGAGAATACTGTTATATGCTACAACCGTTTATTTAGAAAAGTTCACTTTTGATTTTGAAAAATTTGCGGATTGGATGCGATTTGTCTGGAATATTATCATAGATCCTAATTTAAGAAGTGTTCCAGCTATGATTGGCGCATTACGTTTTATTGATGAACTTTCTATTCACGCGGATGATATTTTGAATTATTTAAAAAATCCAAATTGTATTTTATTTCCTCCAAGCAATAACACATATCTTACTCAGTTAACAGAAGAGCATCAAAAAGCATTTTTAATAAAACAGTCAAATGAATGGAAAAATGAGATTATTAATGCAGAATCTCATAAATTATTCCAAGGAAATATTTTGTTTTTATTAGATGACGAATTTATCGTTGATTTAGAAACTTTTAAATTATTCAAAAAAACAGCAATTGATATATTTGAAGATAATGATTTAACTGATAATAAGCCCGAGAATTATTTATGGATTAGAGCATTACTAGCAAAAAGCTGCAATGTTGGTTTTCCGCTTGTTCTAACAAATGGGAATTTCAATCATTGGAGATATTTAATAAATAGCTCATTTATCAAAGCAATCAGATTATTATTAAAAGATATGGTAAATAGTGGTTTGCCGGCGAAAGAAAGTATGAAATCTATTTGTAATAATTATTCTTTAGATTTATCAGAAGATTGGATTTACCCACTAGTTAAATGGGTTGGAAAAAATGAAGAGACTTTACTTGGAAATTATTCTGAAACCAGAAAAATTCAGAAGTATAATTATTATGGCACCGCACCTAATAATATTTATCTTTATAACAAAACTGTTTGGACAGAGGGTAATATTATTTTAACTAGTAATAGAAACAAAGTAATTTCAGTATTATTAAATAAACATTCTGATATTAAAATAAATAATGATTGGTTAAACATCCAAAAAGCATTTTTTCGAGGGTGGCATATTAACTTTAAAAGAAATGTAAACTCTTTACCTTTTATTTATATGTTCGATCATGAATATCTCACAATTGGTCTTAAATATACTTTGGAACTTGAAACTGAATTCACTGATTATATAATAAAAGATCAAAATTGGTTTTACAAAAGAAGCTTTAAATATATTGACCTAGAAGAGAACGAGATAGAAAGTTTTATAGATCTAATAGAAAAAGAAATCTTTGACTTAAACAATCCTAAAAGTGAAATTAATAATTTCATAAAATAATACCTATGAGCTACGAATATTCAGAAGACGGACTAATAGAAAACGCTACCGAACAAGTTCTGGAAGAATTGGGTTGGAAAGTGGTTACTGCTTGGAAAAATGAAAGTTTTGGCAGTAATGGTTTATTGGGTAGAGAAAACAAATCAGAAGTGATTCTGAAACGCTATCTATTAGCTGCGCTTCAAAAACTGAATAGTGGTTTGCCTGATACGGCATACCAACAAGCCCTAGAACAAATAGAACAAAAAAGTGCAGATAAAACCTTAGCACGAATCAATAAAGAAAAATACGAACTATTAAAAGAAGGTGTTCCTGTTAGTTTTACCAATACTAACGGAGAACTTGAAAAGAAAAAGTTGCGTGTATTTGATTTTGAAGATTACAATAACAATGATTTTTTGGCAGTTCGCCAACTGGAAGTAGTTGGAGAATTGTATAATAGAAGACCCGATGTGGTTGGGTTTGTGAATGGGATTCCGTTAGTTTTCTTTGAACTCAAAGCCCATCACACCGATTTAAGAAATGCTTATACTGATAACGTAACCGATTATAAAGATACTATTGCACATGTGTTTCATTGCAATGCATTTATTTTATTGAGTAATGGCACCGATGCCAAAGTAGGAACTGTAACGAGTCCGTATAAATTCTTTTTGGACTGGAAACGTATTACCGAAGAGGAAGAAGGTATTGTAAGTTTGGACACGATGCTTCGCGGTACGTGTTCGAAAGAAAACTTGATGGATATTTTTGAGAACTTCCTTTTGTTTGATGATAGCGGTGGCGATGTGGTGAAGATTATGGCAAAAAACCACCAATTTATAGGAGTTAATAAAGTTATTAATCAGGCACAAAACATTGAAGAGTTAAAAGGAAAGTTGGGTGTTTTTTGGCATACACAAGGAAGTGGAAAATCGTATTCAATGGTGTTCATCAGCCAAAAGATACATCGTAAATTTGGTGGCGCTTATACGTTTTTAATAGTCGTTGACCGAAGCGAATTAGAACGTCAATTGTATGATACATATACTGGCGTTGGTGCAGTAAGTAGTAAAGCTGTCGTTGCTGAAAGCCGTGAGCATTTGAGAGAATTGCTGAAAGAAAACCATAGGTATGTGTTTTCTTTGATTCATAAATTTTCTATTGACCCAAAAATTGAAGCTGAATATCCGTTAATTACTGATAGAAAAAACATTATTGTAATTTCCGATGAAGCGCATAGAACACAAGCCGGTACATTTGCACGAAACATGCGTTTTCATGGTATTCCGAATGCTTCCTATTTAGGATTTACAGGTACACCTATTATCAAAGACGAAGCCGAATTGACCAAGAATATCTTTGGTGAATATGTTTCAGTGTATGATTTTAAACGTGCTATTGATGATGGTGCTACGCTACCTTTACGTTATTTGAATAAAGGAGAAAAACTTGGTTTAGAAAATCCAGTTTTGGATGAACAAATGGCAGAAGTTTTAGAAAACGAAGATATTGACGACGACCAAAAACGCAAACTAACCTATTTGTTCCAAAGAGATTATGTCATTTTAACGGCCGAAAAGCGTTTGGATGATATTGCAAAAGATTTGGTTTGGCATTTTAACGAACGTGGTTATCAGGGAAAAGCCATGTTAGTAGCTTTGGATAAACCTACCGCAGTTAGAATGTATGATTTGATGATGAAATATTGGCCTCAATATGTAGCAGAATTAAATCAACGAATTAAAGATGCCAACGATATTGAAGAGCAGCAAGATTTAAAACGTAAACTCAAAAAGGTTGAAGAAACAGAAGTTTGCGTTGTAGTAAGTCCAGAACAAAACGAAGTGGATAAATTCCGAAAAATGAATTTAGAGATTGCGCAACACAGAAAGAAAATTGTTGAACGCGATTTAGAAAAGGAATTTAAAGACGAAGAAAATCCGTTTCGATTAGCGATTGTTTGTGCTATGTGGATTACGGGTTTTGATGCGCCTTGTATTTCTACAGTTTATTTGGACAAACCTATCAAAGGTCATACATTGATGCAAACCATTGCTAGAGCCAATCGTGTATATGATGATGAAAAAGAAAACGGCTTAATTGTAGATTATGGAAACGTATATAAACAATTAGAAAAAGCCTACTCTATCTATGGTGAAGGTGGTTCAAGTACTGGAAATGGTGGAGCCATTGGTGGCACAGAAAGACCTTTTGAATTATTGGAAGGATTGGCTGTGGAGCTGAAAGAAACCATTAAACAAACCAAAGGATACTTGACTGAATTAGGATTTGATTTAAACGATTTAAGCAAAGCCGATGCAAAACCAATGGAGAAGATTGCTAATATTAAAAAAGCTGTTGATTGTGTTTGCTTAAATGAAACCACAAGAACAAAGTTTGAAGTAATGGCGCGTGATGTTTTTAGAAAATACCATGCTTTATATCCAGAGATTCAAGTAAAACCTTTTGTGCGACAGTTCAATGCAATTGAGGCTATTTACCAACAATTGAATCAACAAACTAAAGCTGCTGATGTTATTTCTATCATTATGCAATTACAACAAATCGTTAATGAAAGTATTGTCATTGATGTAAATGCAGCAAAAGAGCCTGAAGATGTTTATGTGGATTTATCAAAATTGGATTTTGACAAATTAAAAGCTGCCTTTGCTAAAACCCAAAAGAAAAATACTTTAGTTTATGATTTGCAAAAAGCGGTGGAAATGAAGTTGGAACAAATGCTAAAAGAGAATCCGTTGCGTATTGCATTTTACGAACGCTATCAAGAAATTATAAAAGAATACAATCAAGGTAAAAGCTTGGAAGATACCATTAATGCTTTCAATAATTTGAACAACTTTATTCAAGACTTAACTTTTGAGGAAGCTAGAGCTTTTAGAGAAGAATTAGACCAAGAATCTTTGGCTATTTTTGATTTACTAAAATCAGGCAAAGAACTTTCAACTAAAGAATTAAAAGAAGTTAAGAAAGTATCTGTAGATTTATTATTAAAACTTAAAGAAGAAAAACTTCGAGTAGATAGATGGCGAGAAAGCCGACAATTAACTGCTCAAGTTAAAACTATTATCTACGATACTTTGCAGTGGTTACCGCAAGAAAGTTACTCTGATGAAGAAGTGGGAACTAAAACAATAAATGTTTATCAGCATATTTATAGTAATTATCCTGGTGGAATGAATAGTGTTTATGGGAGAACGGCTAGTTGATATAAGTAATAAAATGTATTATGAAAATTGATTTAGAATAATTAAAAGAGGTTATTAATTTAGATCAGCAAAAAGAAATGTTGACATATAAAGAACATATAGATTTAAGGTATAAATTGGTCAATGGCGAAATTCAACTAGAAGTCGCAAAAGCTCAATTTTGGTGTGAAATAAAAGAAGGCCAACGTTCTTGGTATACAAAAGACTGGCAAGAGAGAAGACTCAAATTTCTAAAAGATAAATGTGAAATATGCTCTGGCACTGAAACTTTAACCGTACAACATCTTTCTCATCCAAGAAAATTCTCGGAATATTTAAGAGAGATAACAAGGAAGTATGCAAAAGATAGTATAGACATAAATCCAGAAATAAATAAATCAGAGTTTACAGATTACGTAGTAAAAAATCACGACTATTTTCCTGTTCTACTGTGTCCGAATTGTAAGTGCAAAAATCCAAGCGAAAGAGTGAGAAAAAATCCAAAATATCGTTGCGCTGATTGTAAGCATGAATTTGATGAAGCAATTTATAGAACTTTAGACGAACTTATCTCTATTTTTTATGAAGATAAAGAAGCTTACGAAGTTGTAGATAAATGTTTCGAATCAAAGGATAAATGGAGAAATAAGAATAATTTGTCAAGTATCAAATATTGGATGCAAAGAGAACATGCAAAAAATAAAGATTCTGAAACAATTGAAAAAGAGGCATTTTTGCTTCATCTAGATGATTGTATTAAGTATCTTTCTTTTGAAGATGCAATAACTGCATGTAAAAAATGTGCCTATAGCTTTGATATAAAGAAAATGGAATTATGTCCTAAATGTAAACAGCATTACAAAGGTCTTCAATATCTAACCTGTATTGAGTGCTTACCAGAAGACAAACGAAAAGATGCATTAGAAAGCATCCAATTTGGAAAAGAATGGTATGAAATGCATAAAAAACTTGAACTAGAATAAAAATCTGCTGGTACCAGCACCGCAAAGTCTCATGACTTTGTGGAATTTATAAAAAAAAAAAAAACAAAAAAATATAAATAGTCTTGAAATAATTTATGCTTTTTTTGTAAAAATAGAAAATAAAAAAGTTAAGTAAATGTCCTTTAAACCAAATGAAATAACAAGAGAACATGTTCTCAAAGGAATTGAAGAATTAAAAAAATCAACTAAAAAACTAACCGATGGAACAAGATGGGAAGTTTTTATTGATGATGTTCCTTATCCTCCAAAAGAGGTAATGCGATTTGCAAGAGCGCAATATGATGGTTCCAAAGATTGGCCTAGAGGTGGTGGATGGCCAACAAATGAGTTTTTGGAGAAAATGGGATTTGAGGTAAGAGAAAAAAGTAATAATCCTATTTTAACTTTAATAGCTAATTACAAAAAGCATATTAAGGAAACCCGATTAAAAGATGAAGAATATAAATGGGAATTAGTAGACCAATTTAAGGGAAGACCAAATTTAGAAGCTACAGATTTTTTGGAAGAAGTAAAAGGGATTAAATACAATAATTTAATTTACCCAATGGCTTTAGCTGTTTTGCAGATTATTTTAAAAGTTGATGCCGAAGCTATTAGGTCTTTTTTCAAAAATTTATTTAATGAAAGTTTAGATTTGTCTTCAAGAGTTGAGGCCTTTAGTGATGCCACTTTAAAAGTATATGTTGACAATGGTGGTCAAAGACAACATCATCAAGATGAAAGAAGCATCGCCGCTTATTTAACATTTTACAATCCTGAGAAATACACCTTTTATAAATATTCCTTTTATAAAAAACTGTGTGGTTTGCTAAAAGAAAATGAAGCAGGAAAGAATGAAAAATATGAACACTATTTATTGTTGCTAAATAGAATAATTGAAGATTACATTAGAGAGGATTTAGAATTAATTGAATTAGTGAAAAACTATATTCCAGACTATTACGATGGCTCAAATCATTTATTATTGACGCAAGATATTTTGTATCAGATGCTAGATAAAAAAGAGTCTGCTACGGCAATAAATGTAAAATCTGAATTTATTGATTGGATGGCAGCCAATGTTAGTGGTGGTAATTATTTTAAAAACCAATTTGGTTCGAATAGAGAGCGATTTGAAAACGAAATCAATGAATATGAAGTAAAGTATAAAGAGAATTTTAATTCAGAGCTTTTTATTATTACTACTACAGACTATAAAAACGAAATAGAATTAATTAGAACTAACTTATACAATACATCAACTCCTTTTTCAGAATATAGTAACAACCATGCTTCTGGTAGACCGAAGGCAATGTTAGGAAAAAGGCAGTATCTTCGATTTTTAGAAGAACGTTTTGGTACTGGAAGTTCTGTTAACTACTGGATATTTCAAGGTTCTCCAAAAATTTATGATGCAGTAACTGCTATCAATAACAATGCTGTTGCAACTTGGACGGTAAGTGCTCATAAAGACAAAATAAAAGAAGGCGATAAATTTATTTTGTGGTTAACCGGAGCCAATGCTGGCTGTTATGCTTTGGGAACTATAGCTTCTGAAGTAACCATGATGAAAGAGGATGACGCAGAAATGAGTTACTATCTATCTCCTACTCCACAAGTTGAAAACAATAGAGTTAGAATCACTATTGACTATAATTTGACAGAATCACCTGTTTTATGGGAAATGGTTAAAGATGATGAAGCTTTTGCTGATTTTAAAGGCGGTAATCAAGGAACCAACTTTACTGCAACAAAAGAACAATATGAAACATTCTTAGACTTAGCATCGATGGAAAATGACAATTTTGAAAAAGTACTTCAAAAATTTGAATTTGAAGATTTAAAAAGTTACTTCAATTTATTATTTGAAATAATTGATACTTTAAATTTAAAACAAGGTGAAGAACGATTATTATTCACTTATCGTAAAGACAGATTAAGTTTTACCATTGGACAACGCATAGCATTGTTATTACTAAAAAAACATCATAAGGGAAAATATTTTGTAATTACAAAAGACAAAATAAGACCTACAAGTGAAAACTTTGCAGGAAAAGAACCACTACCTTTTGGTACTTATTTAAATGAATTAGATTTAGTCGCAAGTGAAAAACAATCGGTTTTTGATGGCATTCTTCAAGAATTAAAAAGAGTTCAAAGGTCAAGTTATAGAAGTAAAAATTATTCTGATTTTGAAGAAGCTGTTTTTAATCCAGCCTTTAGACTAAGATTTCAAAAAACAACAAATTCTATTATGAGTTATAAAGCACCAATTAATCAAATCCTTTACGGTCCGCCAGGAACTGGGAAAACGTATACTTTAAAAACAGACTATTTCCCAAAATATACTTTAAAGGAAACTTCTATTACAAAAGAATTGTTTTTTGAAGAGACCGTTCGTAATTTAACTTGGTGGCAAGTTATAGCTATTGCTCTTATAGAAAATGGTACTTCAAGAGTAAACGATATTTTGACCAATCGATGGGTAGCTTTAAAGGCTGAACTTTCTGAATCTAAAAATGTTCGTGCTACATTATGGGGTACACTTCAAATGCACACCATTCATGAATCAGTAACTGTTGCTTATACACAAAGACAAACACCTTTTGTTTTTGATAAAAATGAAGATAAAAGTTGGATGCTATTAGAAAATGAATTGAAGGAACAATCTCCTGAATTGTACGATATTTTAGAATCTGTAAATAATTTTAAGGCTAATCCTGAGAAAGAAATCAAACATTATGTGTTTACCACTTTCCATCAGTCGTTTTCCTATGAAGACTTCATTGAAGGTATAAAACCCAAAATGGATGATGAAACTGAAACTACTGAATTGACCTATAAAATTGAATCAGGTATCTTTAAAGAATTATGCTCTAGAGCACAGAGTGATCCTTCAAATCGATATGCTATTTTTATTGACGAGATTAACAGAGGTAATGTTTCTCAAATATTTGGTGAATTAATCACTTTAATTGAAACGGACAAACGATTGGGTGCTGTTAATGAAATGAAAGTGAAGTTGCCTTACTCTAAAAAAGAATTTGGTGTACCAAGTAATATTGATATTTATGGTACAATGAATACAGCCGACCGAAGTGTTGAAGCACTGGACACTGCATTAAGAAGACGATTTAGTTTTAAAGAATTAATGCCTAATAGCGAAGTTGTCAATAGAAAAGGTTTTACAGATTATCCACGTAACGCAATAATGGAAAAAATCAACAATCGAATTGAAGTTCTGTTGGATAGAAACCATACGCTAGGGCATGCTTATTTTATAAAACCTGATTTTAAGAGCTCGTTTGAAAATGAAATAATTCCGTTGTTGCAAGAGTATTTTTATAACGATTATGGAAAAATAGGTTTGGTTTTAGGAAAAGGATTTGTAAGAGAGAAAAGCATAGCTAAAACAAATGACAAATCTATTTTTGCAGATTTTGAGACTAAAAACGAAGTGGATATTATTAAGTCTTATGAGTTAATTCCTTTTAATGAAGTTGACTTTGGTGCAGCTATTACAACATTATTAGCTTAATTATGTTAAAGCAAAACGTTATACAAGTATTTGAACATAGCTTTCTAGCGATAGAAGGTAAGTTTGAACAACGTCATTTTGTGGCATTGTCAAAACTTAATGCTTTGCATAACTACAAGTATTTTGATTTAAAACATAATGGTATTGTGTTCAAGCAATACGTTGGCGTTATTCAAGTAGATGGCTTAACGATTGAGATTCTGCCAAAGATTGACAATGATGGAAAAAGCAAAGCAGTATGGCAAAAAGCTTTAATCAATATGCTTCGAGTAACCCGAAAACTAAAAGTGCAACAAGTGGGCGAAGCTGATGTAAACAAACAACAAATTCATCTGTTAGACATTTACTTTGAGTGGTTTTTGAATGAGGTGCAACTCCTACTCCATCAAGGTTTAATCAAACAATATTATAAAGAAACCAGTAATGTAAAAGCGCTAAAAGGTAAGCTAGAATTTGCTGGTCATATCAATAAGAACTTGGTGCATAAAGAACGATTTTATACTACGCATCAAGTGTACGACAAAGACCATTTGGTACATCAAATTTTGTATAAAGCTTTAGACATTGTAGAAAAATGCAGTAAAGGCAATTATCTATATAGTAAATGCAAAACCGTGCAATTGGATTTTCCAGAAGTAAAAAGCGTCAATGTTAATGAAGCCACTTTTACCAAAGTACCAAAGAATAGAAAAACGGCTCCTTATGAAACGGCTTTGGCTATAGCAAGATTAATTATCTTGAATTATGCGCCCAATGTTTCTAGTGGCAATGAACGAATGTTGGCGTTGTTGTTTGATATGAATTCGCTTTGGGAAGAATATGTTTTGATAAGATTGAAACAAGCTGCTCCAAAGGAGGTAACTATCTATGGTCAAGAATCAAAAACGTTTTGGAAAACTATTTCTATTCGACCTGATATAGTTATTGAGAAAGGAAGTCAGAAATACATCATTGATACCAAATGGAAAAACATAGATTATTCTGAACCATCAACCAATGATTTGAGACAGATGTATGTGTATAACGATTATTGGAAATCCGATAAAGCCATGTTGTTGTATCCATCAAATACGGCATCAATGATTAATGATGATAGCTTTGTTTCATTTGAAAAAATTGAACATAAAAATGAACATCATGCATGCGCCTTAGGAAAAATATCGATTTTTGAAGGTGAAAAATTAGATGAAAATATTGGAGTAAAAATATTGAATTGGTTTGATGTGATTGCTCCTTAACATAAAGAGGACAAACCTATAGATTTGTAATTAATATACTACCGTTATGGCCTTAGACAAACTAAAAAACTTACCTATTTATCAAAATGCGGAATTGCTTTTTCAATTGGTGCAAAGTTTAGTTGCTTCACTTCCTGAGGAGGATGACTACATACAAGCAACAAAACATTTAATGATGGAAGACGCTATGATCATTCCGGCAAAAATTGCTGGTGCTGAAGGTGGTGATATGTATAGCATAAGAATGCAAAATGCAGCTATCATTAGAGAACACGCAATGCATCTGTATGTTCAAGTAGGAAGCCTACGATTTCATAAAGAATATAAAGATTTAGAATATGTGAAGTTGATTCGAAATGAAATTGATGCTTTTAGACTACTTTTTATAGAATGGGTAAAAAACTTTGATACTTCCAACTATTATTGGGATGAATGGGAATTGTTTAATCCAGAAGGCGCAACTCCTCCTGTAGATGATGGTCTAAATGAAGGATTTGATATCAATGATTTTTTGGATTTTGATGATGATGATGAATGATTGGCTTCGAAAGCATTACGTAACGTTGGCTTCGAGAGCATTACGTAACGTTGACTTCGAGTGGCCTCAGCCAACGGAGATATGTAGCTTAAAAAAAGGTTCTAGCGGTGGCTGAGGAAATAACGTAACGTTGACTTCGAGTGGCCTCAGTCAACGGAGATATGTAGCTTAAAAAAAGGTTCTAGCGGTGGCTGAGGTTACTCGAAGCCACTGCTTATTATATATATTATTTTTATGAAAGGTTATATGTACATTTTACTTTGTTCGGATGGTAGTTATTATACTGGAAGTACGAATGATTTAGAAAGACGATTGGCGCAACATCAAAATGGTGAAGGTGCAAATCATACTAAGAAACGATTGCCTGTTTCGCTATTATATTATGAAGAATACCAAAGAATTGATGAGGCTTTCTATCGTGAAAAACAAGTGCAAGGTTGGAGTAGAAAAAAGAAAGAAGCTTTAATGGAAGGTAATTTAGATTTATTGCCTGAATTAGCGAAGGCTTACAGAGATTTGCCTTCGAGTGGCCTCAGGCAATAATAAGACGTTTGCGTAACGTTGGCTTCGAGTGCATTTCGTAACGTTGACTTCGAGAGCCTCAGCCAACGGAGAATATCCTATAATAAAGAGCCTCAGCCAACGGAGGTGTTTTGCTTGAGGAAGAGTTCTAGCGGTGGCTGAGGTATTCACGTAACGTTGACTTCGAGTGACCTCAGCCAACGGAGTTATTTTGCTTAAAAAAAAGATTTGAAAGACGTTCTCGTAACGTTGGCTTCGAGAGCCTCAGCCAACGTAGAATATCCTACATTTAAGGACCTCAGACAACGGAGATATGTAGCTTAAAAAAAGGTTCTAGCGGTGGCTGAGGTTACTCGAAGCCCTGCTTACGTTATGCGGTGGCTGAGGCTCTCGAAGCCCTGCTTATGGTTTTGTGTTGTTTTTCAACAATTGAATTTCTTTTTTAAGATCTTCAATTTGTGCTTGTTGCTCTTTTATAGCTTCTACTAATACTGGAATTACAGCATCAAGGTTTACGGTTTTAACTTGCATTACTTCTACATCCTTTCCTCCTTCTTCTCTACTGGTATTGGTAGTAGAAAGATTTTTGGTAGCCACGGCTTCAGGTAATACTTTCTCTAAATCTTGAGCTATAAAACCTAATTGGTGACGTGGATTTAAGGAGTATTTTTTGTATTTTTCAGTATCGTAATGGTAAGATACACCTTCAATTTTTAGTATTTTGTCTAATGCTTTTTCTATGGGAGCAATATCTTTTTTAAGTCTTCCATCAGAAATTAAAAAATAATTACCAGTAGTTGCAACATCACCATCTGCGCGTACTGCCCAACCATTATATGATATTTCTTGTCCGCTAACTCCAGTGGATTGATTATTACTAATTCCTCTCACACCTGCTCCGCTTAAATTTGTTCCATAATATTCACCTTGAACACCGCCGAAAGCCGTTGTGCCACCAGTAATTTGTCCGAAAGTTCCACTACCATTAAATGAGGAATAACCATTAACTGCCCATGGAAAAGCAACATTGCCGACACCATTCATTAAATCTCCTGCCAAAACAGTGTTGGTGGTTCCTATAAAAAATTCACCTAAATTGGATAATCTACCTCTTACAATATTATTAGAAACCAAATCAATATTCTGGTTAGTAGTTGTACCTAAATATCCAGTAGTAGTAATAGCATTAGTGGATGCTGTATTTGTTCCTACCAACCAAGCAGCCCTAGCTGAAGTAATAGTAGAGGGAATAGAGGTTACAATAGAATGTGTTCCATTATTATTAAAAATGTTAGAAGTAATCGTCCAAGGATTTCCAGTAGCTAAACGAACCCAAACACCATTCCAATAGTAATACCCTGGCGTAACATCTCCAGCCGTATTGATATTGTAAACTAATAACGATGTTGCAGGCGTGGTTACTGGTGCGGCAACAGTAGTTGAAGTTAAACTTACACGAGGTATTAAGACACCTGTATTTAAAGAACTAACATCTAAGCTAGAACTTAAATTAGGAGAAGTGGTACCTATACCTACTTGAGCATTCATTTGAAATCCTAAAGTAGTACTAAATAAAATTGCATAAATAATCTTTCTCATTTTGTTGTTGTTTCCAGGTTAACCTTATTTTTATGAACTATTTTAGCTATCTTAAACTATCTTTTTTAAAGAAATTTGCATTGAAAAAATATCTAAAATCTTTAATTATTGTGAAAAATTACAACTTAATACAAGTATGCATAAAATAAACTCGATTAACGTAATAAAAAAACAGATTAAAGGTTTAAAAGCAATATAAGTCTTTAAAAACCAATTGATTTGAGTTAGATAAAAAAGGGTTTGAAGGATGTTTGCTTAACGTTGGCTTCGAGAGCATTTCGTAACGTTGGCTTCGAGAGCCTCAGCCAACGGAGAATATTCTATAATAAAGAACCTCAGCCAACGGAGGTGTTCACGTAACATTGGCTTCGAGTGGCCTCAGCCAACGGAGATGTTTTGCTTAAAAAAAGTTTTTGAAAGACGTATACGTAACGTTGGCTTCGAGAGCCTCAGCCAACGGAGAATATTCTACAATTAAGAACCTCAGACAACGGAGGTATTCACGTAACATTGGCTTCGAGTGGCCTCAGCCAACGGAGATGTTTTGCTTGAGGAAGAGTTTTTGAAAGACGTTTACGTAACGTTGACTTCGAGTGGCCTCAGCCAACGGAGAATATCCTATAATTAAAAGCATCAGACAACGGAGGTGTTCACGTAACGTTGGCTTCGAGTGGCCTCAGCCAACGGAGAATATTCTATAATAAAGAACCTTAGACAACGGAAATATGTAGCTTGAGGAAGGTTTCTTAGCGGTGGCTGAGGTTACTCGAAGCCACTGCTTACGTTATGCGGAGGCTGAGGTTACTCGAAGCCCTGCTTCAACGCAAATTGTGTTTCTAGACCACTATCGGAGCTACCGCCTACTCTTATTTTGAAGATGCCTGATTCTACTTGATAATTGCCTTCATTGTCGAAAAATCCTAATTCTTTGTCGGTTAGCGTGAATGTGATGGTTTTGGTTTCACCTTTTTTCAAACTGGTTAGTTCGAATCCTTTTAGTTCTTGAACGGGTCTTGCTATACTTGCCACAACGTCGTGAAGGTACAGTTGCACTACTTCTTTTCCGTCGTAATTTCCGGTGTTGGTGACTTCTATGGTGACTTTTACCGTTTCGCCTTTATTGTATTCTGGTTGGCTAACTTTTAGATTTTTGTATTCAAATTTGGTATAGCTTAAGCCATAGCCAAAAGGATATAAAGGTGTGTTTTCAACATCGGTGTAGTGTGACCAAAACACATTTTTCTCATCATTCGTTGGTCTTCCAGTACTGTAATTATTGTAGTATATTGGGCATTGTCCGACGTTTCTTGGAAAACTCATTGGTAATTTGCCACTCGGATTGTAATCACCATATATTACTTGAGCTACTGCGTTTCCGGTTTGTGTTCCAAGTTGCCAAGCTTCTACGATAGCCGGAATGTGTTCCTTTGCCCATGATAGCACTAAAGGTCTACCATTATTTAAAACCAAAACAATATTCGGATTAACTTTATAAACTTCTTCTAACAACTCTTGTTGAACGCCAGGTAAATCTAAATTGGAGCGACTTCTAGCTTCTCCAGATTGAAAGCCATGTTCGCCAAGAACCATCACTACAACATCAGAATTCTTAGCAAGGTTTTTAGCAGCTTCAAATCCGCTTTTATCTGAAGTATTGAAAACTAGTTCGTTTACAAAAGTGGTTTTTCCAATAGTCAAATCGGCTCCTTTTTCAAAAGCTACCGTATTGCCTTTATAACTTTGCATCCCTTCCAAAACAGAAACAGCCGTTCCGTCCTCTGAAGCTACTCTCCAACCACCTAACGAACTTGTTTTATCATTTGCTAAGGAACCAATTAGCGCAATTTTAAGTCCGGACTTCTTTAATGGTAATAGATTATTCTCATTTTTCAATAATACCATTGACTTTTTTGCCATATCTAAAACAGCCTCATTGATGGCTTTGCTTCCAACAACAGCTTTTTCTCGTGCTTCATCACAGTATTTATAAGGATTGTCAAAAAGTCCCAATTCAAATTTAACTCGTAGTATTCTTCGAACGGCATCATCAATCAATGCTTCTTTTACCTTTCCGGATTTAACCAAATTGACTAATTCTGCAACATAAAAATGAGATTCCATGTCCATATCAGAGCCAGCGATAACAGCTTTGGTAGTAGCATCGACAGCATCTTTAGCAAATCCGTGGTTTTTCATTTCTCTTATGGATCCCCAATCGGATACAATAAAACCATCAAAGTTCCATTTCCCTTTCAGAAGTTCACGTTGCAAAAAGCTACTTCCTGTGGCTGGAACTCCATTTAGAATGCTAAACGAATTCATAAAGGTTCTAACTCCAGCTTCTTTAGCCGCTTGAAATGGAGGTAATACAAGATTATATAGATTTGAATTACTGATATCAACAGTGTTGTATTCGCGACCGGCTTCGACAAAACCATAGGCAGCAAAATGTTTGGCACAAGCCACAATAGTATTTGCTTTAGCTAAATCGGCACTAGTTTCACCTTGAAAACCTTGCACTCTTGCCACCGCTATCCTACTACCCAAAAAAGGGTCTTCACCTGCTCCTTCCATAACTCTACCCCATCGTGCCTCACGAGACACATCCATCATAGGTCCGAAGGTCCAATTAATTCCAGAAGCAGAAGCTTCCTCAGCAGCTACTTGAGCTGATTTTTTTATGGCTTCTAAATCCCAACTTGCTGCTTCAGCCAAAGGAATTGGACTCAAGGTTTTATAACCATGAATTACGTCCAATCCGAAAAGTATTGGGATTCCCAATCTAGTTTCTTCTACAGCTATTTTTTGAACTGCTTTTACCTTTTTAACACCTTTAACGCTAAGCATTGCGCCTACCCATCCTTTACGTAGATGTTCGTATTTAATCTCGGCTGTACCACCTTTAGGAGTCGGACCTGTAACGTCCCAAAATCCATTATATTGATTCATTTGACCTACTTTTTCTTCTAAAGTCATTTGATTCATTAGTAAATCGATGCGCTCTTCAATTGGCTTTTTAGAATCGAGATAGTCTTTCTTTTGTGCATTTATGTTAGCTGTTACTAGTAAAACTATTCCTAAGAGAAGTAACTGTTTATTTATCATACTTGTAAATTTATTTTTAACGTATTGTATCGCTTACTGTTTGTATTTATAACACCTCTATGACCGCTTCTTTCTATACCAATCATAAATTGGTTTTTCAAAACCGTAATATAAAGCAATGGATACCAACCATAAAAGTATAAAATTTCGGTCTGGAAAAAACACAAAAGATTTAAGTTTCAAATTAGCATAACTTATGTGAACCAGATAAAAGGCAAAAGAAGCGTTACCCAATAAGACCATGACTTTGGAAGATAAAAACTGCTGTAAATAAGTTCGCTGGCTCATCAAACCTTGAAATAGTAGTACTATAAAAAAAGGCAAAACAATAAAAAACAATAGTTTACCTTGCCAATGGTTGGTGCCGTGATCTACTCTACTCTCTTGGAAAAGTCCGATAACATACAAGGTTAATACAAAACCGAAACCACCAATAGCTGTGGCGTATTTAGAAAATGGTATTTGATTCCAAAATTTAGGATAGTAAGCTAAAAATATTCCAGCAAGAAATAAGAGCGATTGACCTGCAAAAGTGCTCATGGTTACAAATTCTATGGGAACTAAATACTTATCGGGATTTCCGTTGTAAAGTGTCCATAAATGACCTAAAAGCAATGTAGTCGTAAATAGTACTATCAAAAAAAGTAGTAGGTATTTAAGGTGCTTTTCTAAAAGTAAAAGCAGCAATGGTGCGAAAGCGTAAAAGGTCATTTCAACCGTAAGCGACCAAGATTGCGAAATTGCATCTAAGGAGTGAGTTGAAGAAAAACCTTGTAATAAAAGATAATGGGGTAAAGAAAAACGGTAGTTACCAAATCCTGAATCCAAATAATACAAGGTTAGCAACAACCAATACAAAGGCATAATGCGAACAATTCGTTGGGCAAAATACTTTCTGTAATGTGTTAAAGATTGTAAAGGTCTGCTTCCGTAGCTTTTGGCAATAAGAAATCCGCTTAAGACAAAGAACAACTGAACGCCTAGATTTAGTTCGTTACAAAAGCGAAACAGCTCTGGATGTATATCGTCTTTCCAATACTTGCGGTTATGGTAAACAAATATCATTATAGCTGCAATGGCACGAACTCCTGTTAGGGCTTTGAAATGGTTGGGTTTGGGTTGGTCGGCTGTCATTGTGGATTTGTAATGGGGTAAAGTTACAAATTTTTATGAGTGTGGCGTTTGAAGTAAAAAATGGAACACGGATGAAACGGATTGCTTCGCAAACGCAGATTTACGCAGATTTCTTTTTAGGTTTCTCCTCCTTTGGAGGAGTGGCCGAAGGTCGAGGCGGCTTTTTTTTTGTGGCACAGAGTTACACGGAGTTCGGCACAGAGTTACACAATGTAATTTTTGGAAAACAGATTGGAATAATCTTTAAAATCTTTTGTGACTTTTGTGTTTAAAATGGAACTCGGATGAAACGGATTGCTTCGCAAACGCAGATGGTCGCGGATTTCTTTTTAGGTTTCTCCTCCTTTGGAGGAGTGGCCGAAGGTCGAGGTGGTTTTTTATTTGGAGCACAGAGTTGCACGGAGTTGGGCACAGAGTTTCACAATGTAATTTTTGGAACGCGGATGAAACGGATTGCTTCGCAAACGCAGATTTACGCAGATTTCTTTTTTAGGTTTCTCCTCCTCTGGAGGAGTGGCCAAAGGTCGAGGTGGCTTTTTTTTGTGACACAGAGTTGCACGGAGTTGGGCACAGAGTTGCTCAATGTCAATATCTTCGTGTCTTTGCGAGAAATAGAATAATCTGTGAATCAGTGGCGGAATTTAAGGCTGAAAAGAATCGTCTAAAAAAAATCGAGAACCTATTTAAGATTCTCGATTATTACTATTTATAGTTTATTGATATAACTGCTATACAAATCCTTAAACTGATAGCCTACATCTACTCTATCTTTACTTAGTTTATCGTATTCTACCAATCCCCAAAGTATAAATTCTTTTAAGAAGTACTTGTCTTCTAATGGGAATTCTGGTTGGTATTTTTGGATTAAATCTTCTAATGGTGTTACTGCATCCAATTGTTTTTTGTATTCTTCGTCTGTTGCATCATCTAGCAATTCGAAGCCTGTTTCTGCAAAAAACCATTCTAATATTTTGGCATACGGACTGGAATCAGCATCACGTTCTAACTTCTCTATTTTAGGAAAGTAAGCTGGGAAGAACGTCTTAATCGCATCTGCTATTAAATATTGCGCTACAACTGCTGCACCTTCTTGTTCGCCTTCATAAACCAATTCGACTTTACCAGTAATGGCAGGAATAATTCCCATAAAATCGGATAATCGTACCGACGTTTTATTGCTTCCTGATAGCAGTGCTCTTCTTTCGGCAGTACTTAGTAAATTCTCATAAGCTGTGATGCTCATACGCGCACTTACGCCGCTTTTGGCATCAATGTATTCACTTTCTCTTGCTTCAAAACTTATTTGTTCTAGCAAATCTTTCGCTAAATTTGGAACATGAACCAAATCTGATTGTTGTTGGTCTAATTTAGCTTCTTGATGCGTAATCGTTTTAGCAATGGCAACCGTTTCAGGATAATGTGTTAGAATTTGGGAACCAATTCTGTCTTTTAATGGTGTTACAATACTTCCACGATTAGTGTAATCTTCTGGATTGGCTGTGAAAACAAATTGCATGTCTAATGCCATTCGTACTTTAAAACCACGAATTTGAATATCACCTTCTTGCAAAATATTAAATAAAGCCACTTGAATTCTCGCTTGCAAATCAGGTAATTCGTTGATTACAAATATGCAACGGTTTGCTCTTGGAATCATTCCGAAGTGAATTACACGGTCATCAGCATACGATAATTTTAAGTTAGCGGCTTTTATTGGGTCGACATCACCAATTAAATCAGCTACTGTTACATCTGGCGTGGCTAATTTTTCAGAAAAACGTTCGCTTCTGTGAATCCATTTTATTGGAGTAGCATCACCTTTTTCAGCAATTAAATCTTTAGCAAATCTTGAAATCGGATTGAATGGATCGTCGTTAATTTCTGAACCCTCCACAATAGGCATGTATTCGTCTAATAATTCAATCATTTTTCTAGCCAAACGAGTTTTCGCCTGACCACGAAGTCCAAGCAAATTGATGTTGTGACGTGATAAAATAGCACGTTCCAATTCAGGAATTACGGTGTTTTCAAATCCGTGAACACCTTCAAAAACTGGTTTACCCGATTTTATTTTAGTTCGCAAATTATCACGCAACTCGTCTTTAATACTTCTCGATATCCAACCGGATTTTTTTAATTCTGCTAGTGTTTTTATATCTTTCATCTTCTATAAACGTTTGAATCCGCTGGATTCTTTTTTAATATTATATTATTTTCTATAAACGTTTGAATCCGCTGGATTCTTTTTTAATATTATATTATTTTCTATAAAGGTTTAAATCCTCCGGATTTTTTGGATGGTAATAGAATTCTGATATATAAAATCTGCTATCAGCTATCTTAAAACTGAAATCTGCCATCTGTAATCTGCTATCTGAAAACTATTTTATTTTCTTCTTCCTATTAGTCTCGTAATCCTCAAAAATCATTTCTCCCAAACCTTTGAGTCCAGTGTAAAATGCTTTTCCTTGATTGGCTTCGGTAAATCGGTTTACGAATTTCTGCAGGTACGGATCGTTTGCAATCATGAACGTTGTTATTGGAATGTGTAATTTTCTGGCTTGTGCCGCTTGATTGTAGCATTGTTCTACAATATACTCATCCAAACCATTACTGTTCATGTAATAGGTTCCGTCTTTTTCACGAACGCAACTTGGTTTTCCGTCGGTTATCATGAAAATTTGCTTGTTGGTATTTCGTTTTCTACGCAACATGTCCATCGCCAATTGTAATCCGGCAACGGTATTGGTGTGATAAGGTCCGACTTTTAGATAAGGTAAATCTTTTATTGCGATTGGCCAAGCGTCGTTTCCGAAAACTAGAATGTCAATGGTGTCTTTTGGGTAACGTGTTGTGATTAATTCTGCCAAAGCCATCGCCACTTTTTTGGCTGGTGTGATTCGGTCTTCTCCATACAAAATCATACTGTGGCTAATGTCAATCATCAAAACAGTACTCATTTGAGATTTGAATTGAGCATCTTCAACAACCAAATCGTTTTCGGTTAACTTAAAATCATCAACTCCATTATTGATTTGTGCGTTTCGAAGACTTTCGGTTAACGAAATACTTTCTAAGCCGTCACCAAAATGATAGTCGCGGAATTCACCTGTTTTTTCATCACCACTTCCTGAATATTTAGTTTTATGATTTCCGGTACCTGATTTTTTAAGATTCCCAAAAATTTGGTCTAAAGCCGCTTGACGAATAGCTCTTTCGGTTTTGGCTGTAATTCCGGTTCCCGAAGTTCCATCGTCTTTTAGTTCTTCACGGATGTATCCTTTTTTCTTTAAATCTTCAATAAAATCGTCGATGGTGTAATTTTCGTCCGTTAATTTATATTCAACGTCCAAATGTCGTAACCAATCGATGGCTTCATCAAAGTCGCCTGAAGTGTGCGTGATTAACTCTTTGAAAATATCAAAAAGTTTATCAAATGGCGAAAGATTGGGTGCTTCGTATTTCTTGAAGAAAAATCCTTTTCTAGTGTTCTTTTCCATAGCATATAAAATTACTATTTAAAGTTTAGAACCCAACAGAACGAATACTAATTTTTAGTTAAAGTAACTTTATTATTTGATGTAACGTTCACCAATAACTTTTCGAATAGATACAAATCCGATTTTATTTAAGTCGATTTCGCTTCTTTTTATCCAGATTAATGACTTGATTTCATCGGCTGCATTGATGGAAATTACATCACTATTGAGTTGACATTCGTAGAAGATGTCCATAGTTCTATATGGCACATTTTTATAAAGGTAATTATTTGGTGATGTGGTTATATAGGTCAAATCACTTGAAGTAATTGTTAATCCTAATTCTTCGCTTATTTCACGACAAGCAGCTTCTTCTGCAGTTTCATTTGGATCTATAAATCCGCCTGGTAAATCTAGTTTTCCTTTGTCAGGATCGACGTTTCTTTCTGTGAAAAGAATTTTATCTTCATAAGTGAAAATTATAGCTACAGCAGCAGCGATATTGTGATACAAAACAAAATCACAATCGGAACAATGTAATTTGAAATTGTTTACATACGTTAGGTTTTGCGAACTGCAATTGGGACAATATTTAAAGAAAGAAGCTTCGTTATCTGACATACTATTTGGTATAAACTCGATTTTCTTGTTCTAAAACTCTAATAAAAGTGGTTCTTTTAGTTAATTCTTTCAATTTGGAAGCCCCAACATAAGTACAAGTACTTCTAATGCCACCAAGTATATCATGAAGCGTATCAATCACATCGCCTTTAAACGGAACTTGAACCGTTTTTCCTTCACTAGCTCTATATTCCGCTACACCTCCAACATGCTTCTTCATTGCGGTTTCCGAACTCATTCCGTAAAACTGCTTGAACTTTTCTCCGTTAATTTCAATAGTTTCACCACCGCTTTCGGTATGTCCAGCTAACATTCCACCAAGCATTACAAAATCAGCACCAGCTCCAAATGCTTTAGAAACATCACCTGGAATAGCACAACCTCCATCGCTAATAATGTGTCCGCCCAAACCATGAGCCGCATCGGCACATTCAATAATTGCAGAAAGTTGTGGATATCCTACTCCTGTTTTAACTCTTGTAGTACAAACCGAACCAGGTCCGATTCCCACTTTTACAATATCGGCACCTTCTAAAAGTAATTCTTCTACCATTTCGCCAGTAACAACGTTTCCTGCAATGATAACTTTATCAGGATATTGTTTGCGCGCTTGTCTCAAAAACGCCACAAAATGCTCAGAATAGCCATTAGCTACGTCAATGCAAATGAATTTCAATTGTGGATTGTGTTCAAATATCTCTGCAATCTTTTTAAAATCAGCCTTACCTGTTCCAGTGCTAACTGCAATATAATCACAAATATCAGATGGTGCTTTTTTAATAAAATCATTCCATTCTTGAACGGTATAATGCTTATGAATGCATGAAAATAGTTTTTCTTTTGCTAAAGCTAAAGCCATTTCAAAAGTGCCAACAGTATCCATATTAGCTGCCATTATTGGAACTCCTGTCCATGTAACGGTACTGTGTTTAAACTTAAAATCTCTTTCCAATGACACTTGTGATCTACTGTTTAGCGTAGAACGTTTTGGTCTTATCATTACATCTTTAAATCCTAATTTTAGTTCGGTTTCTATTCTCATTTTACATACGTTTTCATTACGTTCAAATGTATTATATCGTTGGGTTTATATGAAATAATATTATTGGAATTTATTAACAAAAAGGTGTGAGTTTTTAGTTTTGGAACGCGGATGAAACGGATGCTTCGCAAACGCGGATTGAGGCGGATTTTTTTGGTGGCACACAGTTAAAGAATGTTATTTATTGCTTCTAAGTTCTCGATACATTTTTTATATAATTGCTTGGTCGCAATTATATAAAAAACACTCGAAGTGACGGTGGTTGTAAACTTGAATACTGAGAACTGAAAACCGAGAACTGAAACTATTTTTCCCTAACTTTACGCTCACAAAATAAAAAACATGCACACCGATTATATTTTAGACCAAGAGTTTAGAGACCAAACGTTTGATGATACCAATACCAAGTTTAAAGATTTTGAGAATTGTACTTTTTACAATTGCGATTTCAGAGCTTGTACGTTTCAAACAGTAACTTTTATTGATTGTAATTTCTTTGATTGCAATTTTGCGGAAACTAAAATCAATTATATTTCTTTACGTGGTGTGTTTTTTACTAAATGTAATTTCACGAATGTGAATTTTGCCATGACTGACCAAGTACTGTTTGAATTCCACTTTAAAGATTGCTTGTTAGACTACGCTAAATTTTATGCTTTAAAGCTTAAGAAAATGCAGTTTATCAATTGCAGTTTGATTTCAGCCGACTTTATGGGAAGTGATTTAACCGAAGTATTGTTTGATAATTGCAACCTAAGAAGAGCTGTTTTCATTGATACCATCGCCAATAAAGCTGATTTTTCTACCAGTTATGATTACGCCTTCGATCCTGATAAAAATAAAATTAAAAAAGCGATTTTTTCACAAGATGGTTTGAAAGGACTTTTGGAGAAATATGATATTGTGGTGAAGTAGGTGTTAGGTGTTAGGTTTTAAATAATATTTCCGTCTTCCATTGTTATGATTCTGTTGGTTCTTGCTGCAAAATCGTTGTCGTGGGTTACGATTAATAACGTTTGCTTCTCTTGTAGCGTAAGTTTTTTAAAAATATCAAAAACTAAATCGCTGTTTTTTTTGTCAAGATTTCCTGTTGGTTCATCGCCCATAATGATTAATGGATTGTTGATTAACGCTCTTGCAATAGCTACACGTTGCTTTTGTCCACCACTCAATTGATTTGGCATTTTTAGAGCTTGTTCTTGCATGTCAAGAGTTTTCAAATGCTCCATCGCATTGTGTTCGATTTCAGAATTTGATAGTTTTCCTAGTTTCATTCCAGGCAACATGACATTTTTTAGTACGTTATATTCTGAAAGTAAATAATGAAACTGAAATACAAACCCAATTTTTTCATTGCGGATTGCGGCTAATTCTTTATCTGATTTTCCTGTTATAAGCTCTTCGTTTATAAACAATTGTCCTTCATAATCGGTATCCATTGTTGAGAGCAAATACAGTAATGTAGATTTTCCGCAACCTGATTTTCCGACTATGGAAACAAATTCGCCATGATTTATGGTCATGTCAATGCCTTTCAGCACTTGAAATTTAACTGGGTCGTAAAAATATTTGGTCAAACCTTTTGTTTCTAATACTTTACTCATTTTATTTTCCTCTAATGATTTCTACAGGATCAATTTTACTGGCTTTGAGTGCTGGAAAAAGTCCAGCGATAATGGTAGTTAGCAAAGCAAAAACAATTCCGATTACGTAAAACAATGGATTGAAATTGATAGGATAAGTTTTTATTGTAGGCAAAGAAGCTGTTTCAAACGGAATTACATCTATGATTGAAGAAAATACAAATCCGAAAATCAATCCAAAAACACCACCAACCAATCCGATGATTAGCGCCAATAAAACAAAAATCCATTTTACGTCATTACCTGAAAAACCAGTTGCTTTAAGAATGGCAATACTGTCCATCTTTTCAAAAATCATCATGTTTAGAATATTATAAATTCCAAATCCAGCTACTATAAGCAACACAACGCCAACAGCATAGGATATAATACTTCGCACAGTGCTTCCTGTTTCAAATTGTGAATTTGCAGTTTGATAATCAATTGCATCGATTTCAAATTTGTTTTGAAATTCAACTGCAACACTGGGAGCTGTGGTTATATCAAACAATTTTACTTGAATGTCGGTAACGTAATTTGTAGACTCGCCAAGCAATTTTTGAGCTGTTGCCAATGAAGTATAACTCATTGTGTTATCATATTCAGCTATACCAAATTGTGAAATTCCAACAATCTTTAACGACGCAAGATTTCCTTTTGCCGAGGTTACTTTTATCATATCACCAACGGCAAGTAACATTTTATCAGCCAATCCTTTACCAATAATAATGCTGTTGTTTTGAATCAAATCAGCTACTTTACCCTCGATAACATAATCGCTTATTTTGAATAATTTTTCTTCTGGCAAAACATCAATTCCGTTAATAACTCCAGAAATTTCAATGGTTCCGGAATTAAAAAAAACAGGTACATTAATTTTGGGCGCCACATCAATAATACGGTTATCTTGCTTTAGATAATTGATAATTGCTTGGCTGTTGTAGATGGCTTTTCCTCTGTCTTTGGGCTTAATAGAGCTTATAAAATTAGTGCTGTTCTTGTATTTTTCGGATAATTCAATAGACTGCTTTAAAGTAGGTTTTATTTCGTTGTAAAGTCTAACATGAGCGGTTCTATTTAGCATTAACCCATCTAATAGATCATTCAAACCATTCATAAAGCTCACTAAAGCTATAAACATTGCAATTCCGAACGTAACTCCGACTGCAGCCACAATTGTTTGTTTGAGTCTGGCTTTAAGTAAATGGATGGCAATATTAAAAATTAGTTTGAAATTCATTATTGTGGTAAATAAATGGTTTCGTCAACAGTTAATCCTGATAAAATTTCAGCATTTTGGTAATCGCTTAATCCTACTTTTACTTTACGTTTCTCGTCTTTGTTAACCAAAACATATTCACCATCAATAAGATAACTTTTAGGAATAGTAATTACGTCTTTTCTAACCTTTATTACAATATTAGCTTCGGCTGTTAAGTTTGGATATAATTGTTGTGGTGTATTTAAAAAATGAGCTTCTATTTTGAATGTTCTAGAACGCTCATCCATAATCGGATAAATTTTATCAACCGTTGCTTCAAATACTTTTCCTTTGTAACTGTCCATACTCACCAACATGGTTTGACCTAATTTAACGCGAACCATATCGTTTTCATCCACTTCTAATTCGAGTAAATACGAATTTTTCTTTCCAATAATGGCTAGTGGTGTTTGTGTAGTAACCATAGAACCTTTTTTGACTAAAACATCAAATAACTCACCATAGAAAGCACTTTTAATGGTATAATCAGCTTTAGTCTTTTGACTAATTTTTAAGTTGATACTATTACGAGTTTGGTCATTTTGCAGTTGCGATTTAAGTTGCGCTAATTGCTTTACAGCTGCTTCATAATTGGATTTAGAATTTTTATAAGCCAATTCAATCCTTTCATAATCTACTTCAGAAATAATGTTGTATTTCTTGATGTTCTTATTTCTGTTATAAATGGATAAATCCAATGCCAATTTATCTTTAGCCGCTTGAACCTTAGTTTCCATTTCGGAAATTTTATCTCGAATGTAATTATTGTCTTGTTTGCTGAGTTGATAAGCAAGTTGAGCATTTTCAGTATTAAGGTTTGCTTTATCACTTTCAATTTGAAATAAAGCTTGACCTTCAGTTATGGTTTGTCCTACTTCAACGTTTATAGTTTGCAAAACACCATTAACCGTTGAATAAACAATATATTGATTTTCGGCTTTTACAATACCTGAAGCATAAACACTTTCGGTTACATCACCTTTTTTAGGTTGTGTTTCGGTTAGTTCTTTTTTAGAACAAGAAATCAATAGAAAACCTATGACTATGGAAGAAATTAGAAAATATCGCATCTGAAAAGGTATTAAACGAATGAAATCGCCTATCAAATATACGAAAATTTAATGAAATTCGAAAGTAATAATTAGATTAATTTACACTCCCAATCTAAAGAAGTGTTGTAAGCAATTTGCCCATTTTTTACTTCTAACGGACTATCAAAATTATTGGTATATAATCCTCCAGTTCCGAGTCCTTGAGGCATTGGATTTTGTTGTAAAAATGTCCATTGTGTGATGGCATTTAAACCGACATTGCTTTCTAAAGCAGAAGTAATCCACCAACCAATATTGTGTTTTTTAGCTAAATCAATCCACTCTTTTGTACCTCGAAAACCGCCAACAAAACTAGGTTTCAAAATGATGTATTGTGGCATTATTTTTTGCAAAAGTTGTTCTTTCTCTTCGTATGAAAACACACCAATAAGCTCTTCGTCTAAAGCGATGGGAAATGGAGTGGTTTTACACAGCTCTGCCATAGTGTCAGTATGATTTTTAGCAATAGGTTGTTCGATACTATGTAATTTATAACCAGATAATTGATTCAATTTATTTAAAGCTAAATCTTCACTAAAAGCACCATTAGCATCCACCCTAATTTCGATAGTGTTTTCATCAAAATTTTGACGAATAAAGTGCAATAAATCGAGTTCTTTTTGAAAATCTATGGCACCAATTTTTAGTTTGATGCAATGAAAACCTTGTGCTAATTTTTCTTCAATTTGCTCCTTCATAAACACCTCATCACCCATCCAAACCAAACCATTAATGTCCATGTTTTTTTTGCCTTCAGTAAACTCCGATGGAAACAATAAAAAAGGATTTTCTGAAGCTAATGATTGGAACGCCATTTCAACGCCAAATTGAATAGAAGGAAATTCTAAAAGTGCTTCCCAAAGTTGGTCTTTACCTAAGTGGATGTTTTGGCAAGTCCATTGTAGTTTTTCTTCATAATCGGGTCTGTCATCTGCTGAAAGTCCGCGAAGGATGCCACACTCTCCTATTCCTTTTTTTCCGTTCTGTTCTAGAATGATGAACCACGTTTCTTTTTCGTTCATAACGCCTCTAGAAGTTCCAGAAGGTCGTTTGAAGTTTAAGATGTATTTTTGGTAAGTGGCTTTCATAAAAAAAGAAAATAGATGATAGAATATAGATAATAGACTTGCGAATTACTCTAGAACTCGTAAAATCTTTTTGAAGTTTTCTGATGGTAGGCCGAATTTTTGGAACTCTTTAAAATCATCATTTACTTGTTCTTTCCAAGTTTTATTGCTTTCTATGTTTTGATTGGAAAATGATTTATGAAGGGCTTTGGCCATTGACAATCGATTGGTAAACATATACACATGAGCCAATTTCAATTGAAAAATAATATCGGAAGGATTAAGTTTTAAACCTGTGTTGTAAGCTTGTTCTGCTTTGGCGAATTGCTTGGTTACTAAATAATAACCTCCTAACAAGGCATAATCAGCACTTGTGGCTTTGTTTTTATTGATGATGTCTGTGTTAATGACCTCAATAGCTTCTTGAATTTTTCCTTTGTTGAATAAGGCAACCGATTTATTTCTTATTGCTCCGTAATATTTATTGATTTCACCCGTTTGACGTAAGCTTTCCTCGATAGCTAACTCTGTAGCTCTATTTTTTTCAACAGCAAGCAATTGGTTGTATTCACTTGCTTTATATTTCTTAGAAATGTTTTCTAGAAACAAAGCGTAGAATTCTTCTTTCTTGTTTAATGATTTAGCTAACTCTAGATTTTGAGCCACTTTGAGTAATTCTTTTTTAGTATCGTTGTTCCAACCGCGGCTGGCTTTGTTGTCAATCCAAGGCACAACTTCTAGGATTACTTTTTCTTTCATCACCCAATTATCGCTTTCGAAAACGAAGTAAAGATTTTGAGTTTTAGCAGTAAAACAATCAGAATCCTTGGCTTTAAGCAAACGCGCTTCTTTGTTTACAGGTGTTTCTTGATACAAACAAGCTTTGTTAGATTTCTCAGCTGTTAGAAACTCCTCTGCGTCTTTGGATTGCGAGAAAATAGCGTATTTGGTTTTGTCGTCACCAGAAATAGAAGATGCTAAAAAAATAACTCCAGCAGTTCCTTGACTGATTCCTGTTGGATCGGGAATGGCTTTAAGAACCGAAACCAAACTAGAAGATAGTTTTTGGTTGTCGTCTAGAAGTGTTATTCTGTAAACTATCTCTGTAGTTCCTTCAGGAAAATCGGCTGTTTTGATTACTTTTTTCTCTCCGGCTTTAAGAACAATGGTTTCGTTGGTAGTTCGAACATTGTCCCAATAACCATCTTTAGATTGTGCAGAAGCTATTGCCACCGCAAGTATTGGTAGGATAAGATATAATTTCTTTAGCATTTAATTTTTAATTAATATTTCAGTCAATATTTTTTTCGGAAAACTATGTTTGATTTCATATGGTTTCTCAGATTTTAATTTTCCATTTTTGTCTGTGTATTGTAAAAATAAAATTACATTTATGTCTTCGGTTGTAATTTGTTCAATCTTACACATTACAATTCGGATTTTATAACCATCAATAAATTCAGTCGATTCCAAATACTGTTTTGAAAACCAGTTGTTATAACCATTATCAACTCTGTGTTCCAAAAATTCTATATCTCTATTTTCAAGTGTGATTACAACTTTATCGCTAAAATCTTTATTTTCAAGTTCCAAACCTCCAAACGAACGATTATAAAAATCTAAATGAGCCATTTTTCCAATGTAAGAATTATCTAGTTTTGATATGCTTACATATTTAATGTCGGAACCATCTTGAGCAACAACTTTTATTGTTAAATTTAGAATTATTAAAAGGATAAGTTTCTTCATTTGTACTTTTTTGAGCATAAGTTACATCTACTGTGTAATGTGTACAGCAGGAATAGGGTTGATAACAATTACCATACCATTCGCTCCAAAAATTAAAGCTTAATACTTTGACCGATTTCTAACAGCATTAGGTCTTTGCCTGCATCAAAGAATTTCTTTTTGGCTTCGTCGTGGTTGATTTCGATATATCCGAAGGTGTCGAAATGCACTCCGAGTACTTTATCGCATTCTACAAAATCGGCAGCTAGAATGGCATCTTCAACATCCATAGTAAAATTGTTTCCGATGGATAAAATTGCCAAATCGAGTTTGGTACGCATTGGAATGAGTTTCATGTCCATTGTAAGCGCTGTATCGCCAGAGATGTAAATGTTTTTGTGTTCGCCTTCGATTACGAAACCGCATGGATTTCCGCCATAGCTTCCGTCTGGGAAAGAGCTTGAGTGGATGGCATTAACTAATTTTACTTTACCAAAATCAAATTGCCAACTTCCGCCATGATTCATTGGATGGTATTTTAAGCCTTTATTTCCGTAATGTACTGCTACTTCATAAGTAGAGACAATCGTTGCGTCTGTGCGCTTTGCAATAGCTTCTGCATCGAGAATGTGGTCTTGATGTGCATGAGTAAGTAAAATATAATCTGCTTTGAGCGAATTAATATCAATGTGACTAGCTTTTGGATTGGCAGTGATGAATGGATCTACCAAGATATTTTTTCCGCTTACTTCAATTCCGATGCAAGCGTGTCCGTAGAATGTGATTTTCATTTTAATTAAATTTTAATTAGTATAAAAAATTAAAAAGTCAGAGAGTAAATAGATAAGTGATAACGACAATAACACCGATAATAGAAATGTGCTAAGCGCCAATTTCTTTAATTCAGGATCTAATAATTTGTGTTCTTTATTTTTAGCTACTCTTTTAAGATGTGCGATTATAGGAAAATAAGCAATTAAGAAGAAATACAAATCAAAATTGAATCGTCCTGGGTTTGGATCTCTGTAGCTGAAATCGAAAATTAATGCAAAAGCTAGCATAAGCAACATTGCTGTAATGATTAGAAAATAATGATATTTCTTAGCCCAAGCACCACCATTTTTAACAACAATAGTATTCTTGCCCGACTTTCTATCGGATTCTTCGTCACGCATGTTGTTTAGGTTTAATACGCCTACACTTAGTAATCCGATTGCTGTTGCAGGAAGAAATAACAACCAATCGATTTGTTTAGCAAACATGAAGTATACTCCAAAAGTACTTACCAATCCGAAGAAGGTAAATACAAAAACATCGCCTAAACCTCTGTATCCATAAGGATTTTTACCTACGGTATAACGAATTGCCGAAGCAATAGCTAGAATTCCTAAAACAAAGAAAATAATGGAATAAAGAAAATACTTCCCTTTGAACGATACATAAATCAATAACATTGCCGAAACTAAGGTCAAAAATGCTGTTATGAATATAGCATAACGCATTGCACCTGGAGTGATTAATCCACTTTGAATAGCGCGCTTTGGCCCTATTCTATCCTCATTGTCTGTTCCTTTTACTCCGTCACCATAATCGTTGGCGAAGTTGGAAAGGATTTGCAATCCTAAGGTAGTAGAAAGTGCTAAAATCACAATTTTCCAATTGAAAATTCCTTGAGACATAGCGTAGAAACTACCTACCAATATTCCGGATACAGAAAGTGGTAAGGTTCTTACTCGTGCGGCTTCAATCCAGTGTTTCATTTTTTAGATTTTTAGATTTTTAGATGTCAGATATCTAATATTATTATATCCAGTTGCTGTCTGAGGTTTCTATTTCGTACAGCCAAAGGTTAACGTATTCTTTTATTGTGTTGTATTCACCTAAATAAAACGATAAGTTTCCTCCTGCTGTGTGCAAAGTTAACGAACCTATATTTAGGTTTTTATGCCAAAACAATTGTGAGGTTGTAATGGCTTGTATTTTTTTGATTTCAATTATTTCATTGTCTACATCCCAAGCGCCACTTTGTTTGATGATATGATTGTCACTTACAAATAAACGGTAATTTCTAAATCCGAATAAGTGAATTAATAACAAAAATACCGTATAAAAAACAGCAAAATGGCTGTATTGAAATACAATGGCATCTACTTTAGTACCAAAGATAAAAAATCCTGTTAAAGGTAAGATAATTGTTAGAAAAATAGAGAAAACTAATTTACGAAAATTAGGTCGCATCATCACTCCTCTTTCTGGTAATTGATTGAAAAGTAGTTTTAGAATTTCATCGCGCTCTTGCGAATTACATCCCGGAATTTCAATTAAATTCTTTTTCTGCTTCTTTTCATCGCTTGTGGCTTGCTTGATTTTGATTTCGAGTACATTAAGTTTTTTCTGAAAGTAATTTCTTGAAATGTTTACGATTTGCACTTTCTCAGGTTTTAGAATAGTACTTTCTGTGTTGATTAATCCGTAAGAAAGTAACAAAGAACCTTTTTGCTTAGCAATAGAAAAATTGAAATACTTGACAATGGTTCTAACAATATTGATTAGAAATATAATAGTAAACATCACTACAACGAATACAAGAATCGCATATATAGCTGGATAATTGCTTATTGCTGTCTCAATTTTATCTTCGTCAATAACATCTTCTTTTCCTATTTGATGCAGGTTTTCTATAATGGTAAAGAAAAACGTTAGAATCAAACCAATGCTTTTAACATAATTAGACGTAATTCCAATCTTAAATAAACTAGTAAGTTTGATTTTAAGAAAAGGATGTGTTTCTGATGTCGGAATTGTTTCTTGAACCTCAACAGTATTTTCATCGGAAACAACTGTTTTTAGATTTTCATTGTCTAATAATTTTGATTTCAATGCCAATGCCAATGGATGCGAAATAGCTTTGATGTTGCCTTCTTTTTTATCACTACCTGCAGTATCGACGCTTAAAGCATAAACGCCAATAAGTCGTTGAATAAGATTTTGATGAATATTTACTTGTTGGATTTTATTGAGCTGAATGGTAGTTTTAGTTTTGTTGATTACACCATCGTTAACAATAAACTCGTCGTTAACATCGTCGATATAGAATGTGAAATTTAAATATCTTAAATAAGCTATGACACCAACAACTACTATTGCACCAATGATTGCTAAAAACACATACAATTTGCTAAGATTATCTACTTTAAAAAGAGAAACTAGAATAATAGGCCAAAAAGCCCTTGCGAATTTCTGCAAAGAATCAACAAACATGACCAAGATTCCAATGGAAGATTGTCTTTGTGGCTGATTGAAATTGGTTTCCATTACAGTTGCTTTTGAATTTTACCCATCAATAACTGTTTGATGTTTTCTGCTTCCTCTTTTTCAATTCCGGGAATTTCTAAATCGCTTGAGCTTCCTCCAGCAGTGAAAATTTCTACTTTGGCTAAACCAAAAATTCGAGAAACAAATCCTTCATGTAGCGCAACGTGTTGTACTCTATTATAGGGAATTACCATAGTATTGGTTGAAATAATACCACTTCTGTAAATTACATCGTGATTTCTGAAGGCATAGGCTTTTTTCTTGAAAGCTATACGATTAATGAATAAAGAGAATAAAAGTACAATGAAATAAGTAATTGCAAAATACAATCCAATATCTGAAAATTCTTCTTTATTGAACCAAAGCAATGTCAAAGCAATACCAATAATAACAAATACGATAGAAAAATTTATAAGTGCAACTTTCCAATACTTTGGATGCAAAGGTGTCAATTGCACTTCTTCATATCGAGGAAGTTGCTTGGTATCTATAACTTCGTTAGTAAATTCTTCCATAAATTAAAATTTTAGACCTATTCCCAAAGCTAGGATATGTGCATTAATGTTAGATTCTATTGGTAAGTATTTATAATCTGTTTGAAAGTAAACTTTATCATTAAAATAAAGTCTAAATCCAGGATTGATTGAAAGACTATTATAAGTTTCTGTGATTTCAAAACTTCTAGCTTGAAAAGCAGGATCCATTGGGTCAAAAAGACTAGGAGTATAAGTTTCAATAACAATTTTAGCTGTAAAAAATGAGTAGCCCAAGTTAAAAAAAGGTTTGAATGTTTTTCCAGCATTAAACTCTACTCCAAAATTTGGATTAACCATTACTCTATTTTTTAAATCAACTTGATTATCAATAAATCGACCTTGAAAATAATCTAATCCCAATCCACCTTGAACACTAATCAATTTGTTGTTGAACAAAACATAATGAGCATTCAAACCAAGAATTCCATTATAGTTATTACTAACAAAATTGTCATTTCTACTATTTCCAGTGTAGTGTAATGAAATCAAAAACTTATTATCATTCTGCTTTACCTTCTCTTGAGAGTTAGACTTAACAGATAATAACAATAGTAAACTTAAAATTATTATGTTTTTCATGGTAATATTAAAACTATAGATTTTAATGAAAATTAACGATAAAACTATTATTTAAAAATGTTACGAAAGATTCTTTCTCAATCACAATCAATATGTAATCTATGTTTGTTGCATTTTTGGCATTGAAATAAATATCCTACTAAACTTCCATCAACCGATAGATTTTCAATTATAAATTCTTTATCATAACCACTACCCTCAATATCATCTTCAATTTCTTCAAGAATTGGTTTTATTACTTTTCCATCTGCATATCCAATAAGTTTACATGGCTCATTACAATGAGTTAACCAAACTTCTTGTTGCCAACTAACATAACTTGGTGTTCGTTCACTCACCTCTAACAATAGCTCTTTATCAATTAATTCGGCGTTTTCAATTCCTTCATAATCATTAAGCTCTCCTTCAAACATTTCTGCAGCTTTACCATTTTCAATGCACCAAGGACAGATATAATCAGGTTCTTCTTCACTATAAAATGAACCAGTATATCTTAAACTTCTATTTTCATTGCAACAATCACAAATTCCCTCTTCATTTTCAAAAACATTAATTCTATATGCGTTTGGACTGTATTTAAATATTGGTAACTCCATTATTAAAAACTTATTACTTTAAATAGTTTATTATTAAAATGCTGTTTTATTGAAATTAATTTAAACAATTAATTTTTGTTTGAAAAAACATTATCCTGAACTTTTTATGAGATTCCTACGGAATGACAAACTGTGTGAGTAAACTGATAACTGAACACTGAACACTGAGCACTGAACACTGAACACTGAGCACTGAACACTGAACACTGACAACTAAATTAAGGCAGCCATTTTTTATCAAAGTTAGGTTTGCGTTTTTCTAGGAACGCATCTCTTCCTTCTTTGGCTTCGTCGGTCATGTAGGCTAATCTTGTTGCTTCTCCTGCAAATACTTGTTGTCCTACCATTCCGTCGTCTGTTAAATTCATTGCGAATTTTAGCATTTTGATAGACGTTGGTGATTTGGCTAATATTTCTTGTGCCCATTCGTAGGCAGTAGCTTCTAATTCATCATGAGGAATTACGGCATTAACCATTCCCATTTCAAAAGCTTCTTGTGCGGAATAATTTCTTCCTAAAAAGAAAATTTCTCTTGCTTTCTTTTGTCCGACCATTTTAGCTAAGTAAGCCGAACCATATCCTCCATCAAAACTTGTTACATCGGCATCGGTTTGTTTGAAAATAGCGTGTTCTTTACTTGCAAGTGTCAAATCGCAAACTACGTGAAGACTGTGTCCGCCACCAACGGCCCAACCAGGAACAACGCAAATTACAGCTTTGGGCATAAAACGAATCAAGCGTTGCACGTCTAAAATATTTAATCTGTGATATCCATCGTCACCCACATATCCTTGATGACCTCTTGCCTTTTGGTCGCCACCACTACAAAATGACCAGATTCCGTCTTTAGAACTTGGACCTTCTGCAGAAAGTAAAACCACTCCAATAGAAGTATCTTCTTGTGCATCGTGAAAGGCTTGTAGTAACTCTGCTGTAGTTTTTGGACGAAACGCATTTCGAACGTCTGGTCGATTGAATGCAATTCTCGCTACTCCATTGCATTTTTTATAGGTTATATCTTCAAATTCTTTAGCGACTACCCAATTAATTTCTGACATATTCTTTTTTTTAAGCGTAAAAATACTATTTTTATGACTTATTTAAAAAGAAAGTTCTTTATGAAAAATTTATTTGTTGCTTTATTTGTTTTAACCTCTTCATTAACAGCTACATCGCAAGTAAAAGCAACCGCTTTTCCTGATGCAGGATTTATGGCTGCCTTTCCAACAAAGCCAGAAGTGGAGAAAAACCAAATTGATACTAAAGTTGGAAAAATACAAAGTACCTCTTACAGTTGTGAAGGTGAAGATTTTGTTATAGTGTTATCGGAAAATGTTTATCCTGCAGAATTAATTACAAAACTTGGAGATACTGGTGTTGATGGAATTCTTGATGGTGTTAAAAACGGAGCTATAAAAAATGTTGAAGCTCAAATGGAAGGAAAATACGCACCTACATTGGATGAAAAATATTTATACAACGAAAAATACAAAGCCATAAGATTTGCAGGAACTACTGCGGAAGTTGATATGGAAACTTTTTGTATTGTTAAAGAAAATCATTTCTTTATTGTGATATTAATGGGAAATACCAAATCAGAAGCTGCTACACAATTTGTAAAATCGTTTAAATTAATTGAAAAATAATAATGAAAAAACTACTTTTCTCCATCGGATTACTTTCCATTGCTTGTGGAAGTTATGCGCAGACTTATGAATTTCAAACCGTTAAAGACATTGAAGCTAATCCTGTAATTTCACAAGATGTTACTGGAACTTGTTGGAGTTTTTCTACCACTTCTTTTTTAGAAGCTGAGATTATTCGTCTTACTGGAAAGAAAATCGATTTATCTGAAATGTATAATGTTCGAAATACCTATCCCAAAAAAGCTTGGAATTATGTAATGCGTCAAGGCAAAGCACAATTTGGCGAAGGTGGTTTGGCACACGATGTTATCAACAGCGCAGAAGATTTTGGTTTGGTACCACAAAGTACTTACACTGGAAAGTTGAATGTTGACGACAAATACAACCATGCAGAAATGACGGCTGTTCTGGAAGCTATGTTGAAAACCTATGTTTCCAATCCGGGACAAAAGTTATCACCACAATGGAAAGAAGCTATCAACGCTGTTTTGGATGTTTACATGGGTAAAAACGTAACTGAATTCACTTTTGAAGGCAAAAAATACTCCCCAATGAGTTTTATGGAATTAACTAAAGTAAATCCGAAAGACTATGTTACGATTTCATCCTTTACTCATGAGGCATACAACAAACCTTTCTTATTAGATATTCCTGATAATTTTTCGAATGGTTTATTTTACAATTTAACTTTAGATGAGTATGTTCAAAATATTGACAATGCTATTGACAATGGTTTTACTGTTGCTTTAGATTGTGATGTTTCTGAAAACACTTTTTCTGGTAAGAATGGTGTGGCTGTAGTAGCTGAAAAAGACGAAGATTCTAAAGTAATTACAACAGAAATCAAACCTGAGAAAAACATTACAGCTGAATACCGTCAATCTCAATTTGAAAATCTTACTACACAAGACGACCATTTGATGCATATCGTTGGAAAAGTAAAAGATCAAACAGGTAAAATTTATTATAAAGTAAAAAATTCTTGGGGTTCAAAATCAGGTAAAGATGGTTTTGTATATATGAGTGTTTCTTATTTGAAATTGAAAAGTATCTCCGTACTTTTGCACAAAGATGGTTTGACAAAAGCTACCAAATCTAAATTAGGATTATAAAAAATGAAACGATTTCTATCCACAAAAAACACTTTTACCATTGCTATCCTATGGGGTTTGGTATTGTTTTTAATTACTATGTTAGTTTTAAACTTAACCAAAGGAAATATTCCTGTTGCTCCCATTATCATTATATCCTTGGTAACTGCTTTTATTCTTTGGGTTTTGTTGGATACAAGATATGTCATTAAAAACAACTTTCTTTTATATCGTTCTGGACCAATTCGTGGTAGAGTTGATATCACAAAAATCAAATCTATAAAGCGTTTTTCAGGATTGAATGTTCCTGTAATGTTGAAACCAGCTTTAGACACTAAAGGTTTTATTGTGACTTACAATCAGTTTGATGATTTGTTTATTTCACCTAAAATGAGTGATATTTTTATTGAGGAAATTAAGAAAATAAATCCGAAAATTGAAGTGATTTAATACACAAAAGGTAAGCGTAATGCTTACCTTTTTTATTTATCCTATTTTCACAGAAGTCATAGTTAACGAGCCACCAACAGGCTTATCATTAAAGAAACTTACCTCGTCTTTACTGTCTTGCAATGCAATGCTGTACAACAACGGATAATAATGATCTGGTGTTGGAATAGCAAGTTTGGCTGCTTCATTAAGTTTCTCGTATTCAATTAGCGATTTAAAATCATTATTTCCTATTTTTTCTTTGAAGATTGTATTCATTTCTATTGCCCAATCAAAACCATATTCTGGTTCTTGAAGTTTGTCCCAAGCAACCATGCGAAGGTTGTGCACCATATTTCCGCTTCCAATAATTAGAACTCCTTTTTTTCTTAACGAAGCCAATTGTTTGGCCAAATCATAATGATATTGTGGAGGTTTGTTATAATCAATACTCAATTGCAATACAGGAATATCTGCATTGGGATACATGTGGCGCACTACTGTCCAAGTTCCGTGGTCTAAACCCCAATCGTGGTCTAAACCAACATCGGTTGAGGTGATTAATTCGGACGTTGCTTTTGCCAATTCTGGACTTCCTTTTGCAGGATATTCAACATCAAACAAAGCTTTCGGAAAACCACCAAAATCATGAATGGTTTTAGGATTATCCATAGCGGTAATGTGAGTTCCATTCGTTAACCAGTGCGCTGAGATAACTAAAACAGCTTTAGGTTTCGGAATTTCTTTTCCGAATTTTGCCCAAGTTCTTGAAAACTCATTGTCTTCAATTCCGTTCATTGGTGAACCGTGACCAATAAACAATGCTGGAAGTTTTTCTTCTTGTTCTGTTAAGTCTTTAGTCCAATTATAAAAAGGCTGTAATGATGCCATAGCTGCTCCTCCTATTAGTGTTTTTATGAATGTTTTTCTTTCCAAGATTCTAACATTTGTATATACAAATATATGAAATTATTTCCTATACTAAATAATAATTAACAACGTTTTAAATCTTAAATAAAACTCATGAAAATTAAAATACTAATACTACTTACGTTTTTTATATTCTCTACTATAAATCAAAATGCAAAAAGTGATTATTCAATAGCTAAAAACAAAATTGAAACACAACGAAAAGCAATAAAAGTTAACTATTTGAAGGCTTCTGCACAAGAAAAGAAAGCATTATTACAATCTACTAAACAAGTAATAACTAAAAATTTAACGTCCACAATAATTCCGTTTTGGTACGGAACAAAATGGTCTTTTGATGGTTACACCGCAATTCCAAAGCAAGGTGAAATTGCTTGTGGTTATTTTGTTTCGACTACTTTAAGTCACGCTGGATTTAAATTAAACCGCTATAAATTGGCTCAAAAAGATCCAAAAAAAGAAGCTGAACTACTTCAAATAAATGGAGCAATTGAAGTTTTAGAAAAAAGTCCGAGTGAACTTAAAAAACATTTTATCGCTACTAAAAAAGACGGACTATATTTTGTGGGTTTAGATTTTCACGTTGGGTATTTACTGAAAGAAAACAATGAAGTATTTTTCATTCATTCCAATTACATCAATCATGAAGGCGTAAAAAAAGAAAGTATAACAGAATCGAAAGCTTTTGTAAGTAAAAAATACTACATCGTTGCTATTACCGAAAATGAAAAACTAGTTGAAAAATGGATTTTGAATGAAACGGTAGTAACTAATTAGATTACTACTTTCAAAATAAATAAAAATTAAATAAAAAACTTGACATTTCGACGCAACCTTTTTGGTTTTTCTGCATCAATAAATAAAACTTTATTTATGAGAAAAACTTTACTCCTCCTATTTTGTTTACAATCTCTTATAATATCTTCTCAAATATTAGACCCTACTTTTGGCACTAATGGCATTGCAAACAATCAGTTGTCAAATTTCATTAACTCAGATATTTGTAACAAAGTAGCTATACAAAGCGATGATAAATTAGTTTACGTCGGACAATGCGATATAGGTTATTACATTGTAAGAACAAATGTTAATGGTACTTTAGATACTTCTTTTAATGACATTGGATATAAACTAAGTAATTATGCAATAAATTCAATCGCCATTCTATCTAATGGACAATTAATGTATGGTGCAGGAACTGCTATATTTTTACTGAATAGTGATGGAAGTGTTGACACATCTTTTGGAAATCAAGGTTTTGTATCACTTGATTATAATTTAAATTATATTTCCATCGTATCAATTAAAATTCAAAACGATGGTAAAATTTTAGTCTTAGGAAAGTCTACAGACGATTTTTTTACAATAAGACTAAATCCAAATGGAAGTTATGATACTACATTTGATGTAGACGGAAAAGCAATTTTAAGTGTAGGCGTTAGTAAAGATGAACCTTCAGAAATAGAAATACAAACAGACGGAAAAATAATAATTACAGGACGTTCAATAGATTACACAGCAAATCCTGACACAAATGAAATAGTAACCTTTAGGTATTTATCCAATGGAACTTTAGATACTAGTTTTGCTGTTAATGGCATTTCAAAAATAGATTTTGGTTCTGGTAGTATGGATTTACCTCAAGATTTAAAATTACAAGCAGACGGAAAAATTGTATTGTTATGTCATACACAAAATTACAAAATAACACTTCTTCGATTTAATAGTAATGGAACTTATGATTCGACTTTTGATTTGGATGGTATACTGAATACAAACTATACAGACTATCAAACTCAAAGTGCAAAACCAAAATTAATTATAAAACCTAACGGTAAAATTCTATTTTCATTTTCACGAAGTAGAATATTTAACTTAATGCAAATTAATTCTGATGGATCACCTGATAATACTTTTGGAGTCAACAGCTTATCGTCTTATAACAATGGTGAACTTTATACTTCAAGATACCTTTTTATCAACTCATTAGGTACTATTGTTACAGGTGGTAGAAGTTTTCCCACAACCACTTCTACAAACTATTCCGCTAAAACTACAAATGTATCATTCAATACAAATGGGATTTTTCAAAATTCAACTAATTTTAATGTTTTTAGTAGTTATGATGACATAAAAAATATTTGTGAATTAAGCACCGGAAAAACAATTGCTTTGACTTTAAATAAAAACAGTAATACACTTGAAACATCTTCTTCACTTGCGCGTTTCAATTCAGATGGAAGTATTGATACTACCTATGGTAGTAACGGTTTGATACCATTGACAATTAAATTTGAAGAATTAAAGAAATGCTCTAATGATAAAGTTATTTTAAATGCATCGTCAAGTCTCCACAAACTTAATGAAGATGGTACCTATGACACCGGCTTTGGAACTAACGGAATTGTCGATTTTAGTAGCTCAAATGGCTCTATTGCAAGATCATTTCGAGCTATTGAAGTTACAGATAATAATCAAATTTATGCATTACTTTATAATGTTAATTCAAGTATAGGTGAAGGATTATTTTCAATGGAATTACTTCGTTTAAATGCAAATGGAACAGTTGATACTACATTTGGAACCAATGGATATGCACTTTATCGCTTCAATAGTAATAGTAATGTTGATAACGAGATTCCATATTGTTTAACTATTTTATCTAACGGACAAATTGTTGTTTCTGGAGCGGTTTATTTAAGTCCACATTATATAAATTATTTTGATTTTGGTATTGGAAGTATAAAATTCAATACCAATGGTACTTTAGACACTTCCTTTGGAACTAATGGTAAAGTTTTAAGTACTTTTAATAATGTCTATGTTCCTAAACAAATTGTTTGTACTACTAATGATGAAATAATAATAAATGCTCTTGATTTTCAAACTGGTAATACTGGAGCTATAATTAAATATAATTCTAATGGTTCATTAGATTCCTCTTATGGAACAAATGGAGTTGTAGATGATTTATTTCTTAATAATGATCTGATTATCCAACCCGATAATAAAATTTTAAAAACTGGTCAACTCAATAATGACATTACTACAGTTCGATACAATACCAATGGAACACTAGATACCACATTTGGAAATCAAGGTTATTTGACTACAATAATTAATCAACATTCGAGTCCAAACGATTTATTGTTACTTTCTAATGGGAGTTTATTGATTGCAGGAAATTCAAGTAATACTGGTATTTATGCTTCTCAAGCAAGATATACCGATTTGAATTTTGTAACTAATAATAACACTCAAAGCAATAAAACTGTTTTCTATCCAAATCCGATTAGAAATACAGCTAATTTTGATTTTTTATTAGAAAAAGATGGCATAATTAGTATTGAAATAGTTGATTTACAAGGAAGAGTTGTTCAAAACATAGTTAAAGAAAAATTTACAAAAAAAGGAAAATATAGTAAAATAGTTACAATGCAAAGTGACATTGCTGCAGGAAACTATTTTATCAGACTTTCAACACCTTTAAAAAATCAATCTTTAAAAATTATAAAAATCGATTAATTAATTCAAAATGAAGTCACAAAAAAAGCACTGAATTCAGTGCTTTTTTTTATTGTATTAAGTAAATCCCATCGTCTTTAATTTCAATCAATTTCTCTTTGTACAAAAGTCCGATTGCTTTCTTGAAGGTTTTCTTACTCATTTTCAAAACCGTCTTAATATCTTCTGGATTAGAATTGTCATTCAATCTTAAGAAACCTCTACTGGCCCTCAATTCGTTCATGATAATTTCTGAATTGGGTTCGATGTTTTCAAAACCTTGTTTATGTAACGAAACATCAATTTTTCCGTCAGGACGAACCAATTTTATATAGCCTTTCATTTTGTCACCTGTACGAATGGCATCATCATAAACCTCGTCTTTATAAACCAAACCTTTGTGTTTTTGGTTGATGATTACGTTAATTCCGATTTCGGTAATGTGTGAAATAATTAAATCTACTTCTTCTCCTTTTTCAACTGTGATGTTTTCGTTGTCTAAAAACTGATTGGTTTTACTAGAAGCCACTAACCTATTGGTTTTTTCGTCCATGTAAAGATACACTAAATAGCGTTTTCCTTTTTCCATAGGACGCGCTTGCTCTTTAAACGGAACCAAAATGTCTTTCTCCATTCCCCAATCCATAAAAGCACCAATTTGATTGATGTAATTTACTCGTAAAAGTGCAAATTCATTTAAGAAAATATAAGGTACTAAAGTAGTAGCTACTGGACGTTCTTCATGATCAAGATAAACGAAGACTGTCATTTCTTCACCAATCTCAAATACTTTTGGAACGTATTTGTTGGGTAATAAAACATCCTCTTTTCCATTGGTAAGAAATAAACCTACTTGAGTATCTCTATCTATCGTTAGTGTATTGAACTGTCCAATTTTCATATATGTAAAATATAATTTTTTAGCGGTCATACATGGAATCGCTTTTTTATTTATTGGTGTTTGCTTGCGCAACTTGTTGTTAATGGCGATTTCATAATATGCGTATAATTTGTGCAAAGGTACAAAATAGCAATTATGAATTATGAATTATAAATTATGATTTGATGGTTTGTAGTGAAATTGATTATATTTGAGTACTATATATTCAAAATGTCAAAAAACGACCAAAATAAAATTCAAGCCGAAGAATCGGATTATTTGTATATCCAAACTTCTCAACTTCCTAGTTCAGGGAATGGATTGTTTACTGCTATTGACATTTATAAAGACGAAATTATTTCGATTTTTAAAGGCGAAATCTTATCTGATATTGAAGCTGAATTGCGAGCAAAAAATAACGCCAATCAATACTTTATGAATCTACACAACGGAAGTATTTTAGATTGCAAAAACACGGATTGCTTTGCTAAATATGCCAATGATGCTAATGGTTTTTCAATCCCAAAGTTTCGGGACAATTTTAAAAATAATGCCAAAATTACTTTAGACGAAAATAATAATGTATGTCTGATTGCAATTAGAAAAATAAAATCTGGCGAAGAAATTTTCTGTGATTATGGGAAACGATATTGGAAGAAACATTCCTAAACCAACTCTCTAAAATACTGTAACAAAACCTTATCGTTTTCTAATGTTGGTGTAAAAACTTCTAACAAAGTTGGTTTTTCATCATTTGAAAACATTGTTTTTAAACTTTCCTCTAAAGTGGTTTCGGTACTGGCTGTAAGATAGTTCAATCCGTACATTTTGCATAAATGTTCCGCTGTTAAGCAATGAGAAGTTTCGAAAAACGTATTAAAAACTGGTGTTTCATCGTGACCGGGAAGAATTCTAAAAATACCTCCACCTCCATTATTAATTAAAATGATTTTGAAATTTTTCGGAATGTAATTGTTCCAAAGTGCGTTGCTATCGTATAAAAATCCGATATCGCCTGCAATGAATACGTTTGGCTTTTTGCTTGCAACAGCCGCTCCAATTGCGGTTGAGGTGCTTCCGTCGATGCCGCTTGTTCCTCTATTGCTGAAAACTTCAATACTTATTTCAATATCAAATAATTGAGCATAACGAATTGGCGAACTGTTACTAATTTGCAACTGCGAATTCTTAGGCAAAGCCGGAATCAATTTTTCAAATACTTTAAAATCGGTAAATGGGATTTTGGCTAAATATTCTAAACTACGTTTTTGACGCAATGCTTTGATATTTTGAGCATATTGATTGTAATTGCTTTCAACAGTTTCTGTCAACATAAAAAACGATTGAAAAAACAAATTGGGTTGCACTTCAAAATGTTTGGTCAAACAATCAAAAGTATCATAAGCTCTTAAATCGTCAATATGCCAATGATGATTTGGTTTGTATTTTCTTAGAAAAGCTTTGATGCGTTTAGAGACAATCATTCCGCCAAAAGTCACTAAAATTTCGGGTTGAAAATCTAGAAAATCTTCATGTGTGAATGGCGTAATTATCGAATCAATGGTATTAATAAACTTTGGATGATGCAAATTGGAAGTTGTTTCAATCATCACCACAACCGAAGGATCGTTGGCTAATTTATCGAGAAACTTTTGTTCAACTGCATTGGGTTCGTTTACTCCAACAAGAACTAATTTCTTTTTGGAAGTGTTCCAAATGTTGGCATATTCTGAAATAGGTTCGTCGTAAATAAATTCTTTTGTAGTTGCCGAAATCACTTTAGGTTCAACTGTCAATTCAGAAACCGTTTCGTATAAAGGTTCTTCAAATGGTGCGTTGATATGCACTGGACCTTTTTTGGCGAAAGCCGTATTGATGGCTTCATTGATTAAAAAATCATTTTCATCAGAGGCATTTTCGGTAAGATTAGCATTGAATAACGAATGATTGGCAAATACGTTTTCTTGACGAATAGTTTGTCCGTCGCCAATATCAATCTTGCTTTGCGGTCTATCAGCAGAAATTACAACAAATGGAATTTGACTATAAAACGCTTCTGCAAAAGCTGGATAATAATTCAGTAATGCCGAACCAGAAGTACAAACCACGGCCACTGGTTTCTTGAGTTGTTGCGCCATTCCTACAGCAAAAAAAGCTGCCGAACGTTCGTCTGCAATGCTATAACAAGTAAAATCTGGATGACTAGCAAATCCGATGGTTAAAGGTGCGTTTCTTGAACCTGGAGAAATTATTATGGTTGTGATTCCTTTGGCACGAAGTATTTCGATGATGGATTGTGCTAAAGGTATTTTTGGGTACGTCATTTTTAAATTTTTATGCCACAAAGGCGCAAAGACACAAAGGCTTTTAATTTATACAAAAGTACAAAGTTATTTTTTGAGTTTAAATTAAACCATTAAGAAAATTAAGTTAATAATAGTGACCTTATAGTTTTTCAAATAACATAAAAATACTACTTTTGAATCATGGAAATCAAAATCAGACCTTACCAAATTGAAGATACGCAAGCTATTTTAGAAATTATTAATTATAATATTCTAAATTCGACTGCTTTATATGATTATGAACCACGAACTTTAGAAAATCAGATTGCGATTTTTGATGACAAACTAAAAAAAGGGTTTCCAATAATTGTGGCTACCGAGAATGAAATCGTGGTTGGATTTGGCTATTACAGTGAATTCCGATTTCGTGAAGCTTATAAATTTACTGTGGAACATTCGGTTTATGCACATCCCAATCACATTGGAAAAGGCATTGGTAAATTGATTTTAGAAAACTTAATTGATTTAGCGAAAGCTCAAAATCTACACACAATGATTGGCGTAATTGATTCAGAAAACCAAAGCAGCATAGATTTTCATAAAAAATTCGGATTTAAAATTGCAGGAACCATAAAAGATTCCGGATTCAAATTTGACCGTTGGTTGCACAGTGTTTTTGTTCAGAAGATGCTTTATTAGTTTTCAGTCGCAGTTAGTAAACTGAAAACTGAGACTGAAAACTGAGACTATTTTAAAATCTCCTCAAAATTCGGTTTAAAATAATTAGGTCCTTTCATTACTTTTCCGTCTTCTCTGTAAATTGGCTTTCCGTCCTCACCTAGTTTACTCATATTACTTCTTTGGATTTCTTCAAATACTTCTTCTATTTTGTGTTGTAATCCGTGTTCTATGATGGTTCCACATAAAATGTAAAGCATATCACCAAGAGCATCAGCAATTTCAACAATATCATCGTTTTGAGCTGCTTCTAGGTACTCTTCATTTTCTTCTTTCATTAAATTAAAGCGAAGTAGGTTTTTACTTTCACCCAAACTAGCTTTCATATTTTCACTGTATCCGATTTTGAAAGCAGTGTGAAACTCTTTTACTGCATTAAGTTTGTCTTGCATTTTATTTGTAATTAATTTATGAAGCCAAAATACAAATTATGATTTCAATTGCCTAAATTTGTTGAAAAATTAGAGAATATGTTTACAACTGGTCAATGGGTATTTGCTGGTCTATTTTTAGTTGCTTTTATCATAGCAATGATTTATGCTTACGGAAAAGATAAAGCATTACACAACAAATTTTATAAAGGAAATTACAAAATACTATTGGGTTTCTTTGGTTTTATCTTGCTTCTTTTTTTAATCAAAATTTTCTTAAAGCATTAAAAATTAGCGCCTAAAAGAAATATTAATTACGAATTCAATTGTAAAATAACTTCTACATTTAGAATTGTTTAATAATAAAATTAATTTCTTACATTTACGTCGCGAATTCTTAACCTCTAATGAGAATACTTAAATACATCTTTTTATTATTATTCCTAATACTCGTAGGACTAACTGTTTTTGTTTCAACTCAGCAAGCAAATTATGATGTAACTCGAAGTAAAGTAATCAAGAATCCTAAAGCAACTGTTTTTAATTACATCAACGATTATAGAAATTGGGAAACCTTTGGTTCCTGGATTCTAGAAGATGAATCTATAAAATTTACTTACCCTGAACTTACTTCCGGAAAAGGAGCTTCGTGTTCTTGGACAGGAGATGATGGCAATGGAAACCTGAAAACTTTTTTTGTAAAAGATAACGAAAGCATTTATCAAAAAATGGTTTCCAATGGAGAAAATTCAGAAATTTTTTGGAAATTTAAAGATACGATTGGTGGAACAAAAGTAACTTGGAGAAGTAAAGGCACTTTAGATTTTAAATCAAAAGTATTGGCCTTTTTTCAAGGCGGAATTAATAGTGTTGTTGGAGATACTTACGAAAAAAGTTTAGAAAATTTAAACAAGACTCTTGATTATGAAATCAACACCTTTAGTATAAAAGTTAACGGAATTGTCAATCGACAAGGAGGATTTTACTTAAAACAGTTTAAAGTTTGTAAAGAAAAAGATGTTACACGCAACGTCAAAATTATGTTGCCAAGAATGAGACGTTTCTTTGAAAAAAATAGTTTGGTAATGAATGGCAAACCGTTCATAATTTATCACAAATATGATAGAACAAACGATTTAGTTGGCTTTTCTGTTTGTATGCCCATAAGAGATTCTATTCATATTTCTGAAGGAAGTGATATGGAATCTGGTGAACTTAAACCTTACACAGCATTGAAAACCACTTTGACTGGAGATTATTCTCATACGCAGCAAACTTGGAACAAAGCTTATCAACATATCGCTAAAAACAACTTGGTTAGAAATACATCGCAACAAATTATTGAGGTTTATTCTAAAAACATGGATGATATTAAAAGTCCATCCAAATGGGTAACTGAAGTTTATGTTCCTGTATACCCAAAAGCTGCTCCTCGACCTGTTTATAGAAAACCTGCCGATTCAACTGTTGTTGCTCCAGTTGTTGCACCTACCGAAACTACTACTCCATAAATTCTTAAAAAAAAGATTTTAAAAGTTTCTGATTAAACCTTTTCAATTATCTTTATTCTAATTGGTATATTAGCTGAACAAAAGATAAATTTTCTGAATTGCAAGAAGAAAAAGATTTCATACAAGAATTGTTAAATCCTAAAACGCAAAATGTCGCGTTTCAAAAACTCTTACGCGATTATCAGAAACCGTTGTATAATCACATCAGAAATATTGTTCTCAATCACGATGATACTGATGATGTTTTACAAAATACCTTTGTCAAAGTATTTCAGCATCTTAAAAACTTTAAAGGCGATAGCAAACTCTTTTCTTGGATGTATAGAATTGCAACTAATGAAGCCATAACTTTTATTAATAACAAAGCCAAACGCAACGGAACTACAAGTGAAGCCATGCAAACCAAAATTGTAGAAAATTTGCAATCCGATTCTTATTTCGATGGTAACGATATTCAAATAAAACTTCAGAAAGCTATTTTACTCTTGCCCGAAAAACAACAATTAGTTTTCAAAATGAAGTACTTTGAAGAAATTAAATATGAAAACATGTCGGAAATTTTAGGCACTTCGGTTGGAGCATTAAAAGCTTCTTACCATCATGCAGTGAAAAAAATTGAAGAATATATGAACTCTAATTAAACCTTTTTAAACAATACTTGTCTTATAGATATGAATAATTTTAAATTAGATACAAACGAAAAAATAACCTCCGGATTCAAGATTCCAGAGGATTACTTTGAAACTTTTTCAGAGAAAGTGCTACATCAGTTGCCTTCTGAAGAACCAAAGGTAATTTCGTTTTATGCAAAATACAGCCGAATATTTTACGCTGCAGCAGCAATAATTGTTTTGGCATTAAGTATTCCAATAGCGAATCAATTACAAAATAATAGCGATGAAATGGCTTCTAATGAAATTGAAACCTATTTAACGCAACATTCAACCATATCTGATGATGATATTGTTAATTTATTGGATACAGAAGATATAGAAAACATTAAAATAGACAATAAAATTGAAAATGAAGCTTTGGAAGAAGTACTTCTTAACAATTCACAAATTGAAGATTACATTACAAACTAAAACAAAACTAAAATGAAAAAATATAAATTAATTACCTTGTTAATCCTACTAATTTCTACAGCAACTTTTGCTCAACCAGGTAGTCGACTAAAAGAGAAAAAGGAACAGGTAAAATCCTTAAAAGTAGCTTTTATAACTAATGAATTGGATTTAACTCCAGAGGAATCGGCTAAATTTTGGCCTCTTTACAATGCTTTTGAGGACAAACAACACGAAATCAGAAAGCAAAAACTAAAAGTTTACATGGACAGAGCAGATAATTCTGTTGAAAAATTATCTGAAAAAGATGCTACTACACTATTGAATCAAATGGAAAGCACTGAAGAAGAATTGCACCAATTAAAAAAGAAATTCATCACTAATTTGAAAAGTGTACTACCTGCAACAAAGATTTTAAAATTGAAAAAAGCAGAAGAAGAGTTTAGCAAAAAATTACTTCAACAATATCGTGATAAGAAAGTTAGAAGATAGTGTTCAGTGTTCAGTGTTCAAAATATTGTAATTAAAAAGGCGATTTTTACTTAAAAATCGCCTTTTTTTTTATGCTGCAAACTGATTACTGAACACTGAATACTATTTTGACAATTTTATCTTTTCCAGCAGCGATTGCAGTGGTTTCATTTATGAATCTTATGGTGTAAAATGTAGCATCTTTGCTAAATTGAGTCCAAGAATTTCCACTATCGTGAGAATAAAACAAACCATTTGCACCAACAGCTACCAATTCTTTACCATTACTATTGGGAACAAACTGGACGCACGATGCATAACCAAAACCATTATTTTCTCCAACTAATTTCCATGTTTTTCCACCATCAGTTGTTAGTGCTTTATTTTGAAAATTTTGATTAGGTTTTTCATAATTTCCACCTGCTACAAATCCGATTTTGTCGTTGTAGAAATCGGCAGTGAATATTCCGGTCATCGCTTCACCTTGAACTATTGGAGTTTCGTAGACTTTCCAAGTTATTCCTTTATCAGAAGAATAAAAAACTCTTGTCTTTTTTCCACCAGAGACCAACCAAGTATTGTTTCCTTTTATAATGATATTGGTGTTGCTTGCAGCAAAAGCTGCTTCTCCTTCGTCCATTTTAGGCAAGTTCTCACATGCAATTTTATTCCAAGTATTTCCTCCATCACGAGTAACAATTACACAAAAACAATTTTCAATTGGATCACCGATAGCAATTCCTTCTTTATCATTCCAAAATTGCATACTGTCGTAAAAGACTTTTTCATGTTTTTCTTCATAAACTAAAGTTTTCTTATTCAAATCTTTAGAAAATTTATACAACAAAGCTGGATTTCCAACATTTAAAACAAAAATAGCATCCGAAGTTTGAGCAATACTTCTAAATTCTAATTTAAGCGAATCTTTATTGATTTTGCGTTCCATTTTATTGGCGTCTATCAAACTAACATATCCTACTCTATTTTTGTCGGCTGCATACCAAACTTTATTAGAAGATACTGTGATAGGTCGAATACTGATTTTATCCTTCAAAATAGTATCAATTTTCACACTTTTAAAAAATGTTTCATCAGAAACTTGAGTTGGTTTGCAGGAAATAAAAGATACCAAAACTAGTAGTAAAATTGCGATTCTATTCATATTTATAGTTTTATTACAGTGCTAAAATACAACTTAATTTTGTGTTAATGATTTGTGAATAATTATTCTTGGCACAAAAATTGGTTTAAGCTAACAAATGCTATTATGAACCATTAATACTTTATATTATGAAAACAAAAATATTACTTTCGTCATTTATGACTTTGCTTTTTGCAACTTCATTTGCCCAAGACAGAACTACTGTAAATGCAACAAGTTCTGAAATCAGTGATAATCTAGACCTTAGAGCCATTGCTTCTATATTTGGAGATTCAAGAGATTTAGAAGATTTTGAAAACCGATTGAATGATCCTAAAACACAAATCTCTAATTTGGATTTAAACAATGATAATCAAGTTGATTATTTGCGTGTAATTGAATCTGTTGAAGGAAGAACCCATTTAATAGTAGTGCAATCTGTTTTAGGTCGTGATCAATTTCAAGATGTTTGTACCGTAGAAGTAGAAAAGGATTCAGATAATCGTGTTCAAGTTCAAGTAGTTGGTGATGTTTACATGTATGGAAGTAACTACATTTATGAGCCAGTTTACGTTCATGTGCCAGTAATATACAATCACTTTTGGATATCAAGCTATCGTCCTTATTGTTCAAGTTGGTATTGGGGTTATTATCCAAGTTATTATACTTATTGGAGTCCATATCCAGTATTTAGATACCGTCACAACATTGGTTTATGGATAAACTTTAGTCACCACTACAATTATGTAAATTATAGAAGATGTCATGTTGCTTACAACAATTACTATGGAAGAAGAGCTAACTACTGCGAAAGACAATATCCAAATCGTGCCTTTAGCCATAGAAACTCAGGATATACTAATAGATATGAGTTAGACCGAACTAGAACTGTAAGAGATGTTGCATTCAACAACACAAGAAATAATGGAAATACAAGAGAGAATTCAAACTTAGGCGGTGTAAGAGGTAACAATAATACAGTAAGAAACAACTCTTCTGAAACTATTAGAACAACAGCTCCTTTAAGAGAGAATTCAAACTTAGGCGGTGTAAGAAGTAGCAATAATACAATAAGAAACAACTCTTCTGAAACTATTAGAACAGCTCCTGTTAGAGAGAATTCAAACCTAGGTGGTGTAAGAAGTAGCAATAATACAGTAAGAAACAACTCTTCTGAAACTATTAGAACTTCTGCTCCTGTTAGAGAGAATTCAAACCTAGGTAGTGTAAGAAGTAGCAATAATACAGTAAGAAACAACTCTTCTGAAACTATTAGAACATCTGCTCCTGTAAGAGAGAATTCAAACTATGGTGGAGTAAGAAGTAATGACAACACAGTAAGAAACAATTCTTCTGAAACTATTAGAACAACTGCACCTGTTAGAGAAAACTCAAACTATGGTGGTGTTAGAAATACTAGCGAACCAGTAAGAAGTGCATCAACATCAAGAGGTAATTCTTATGAGCCATCAAGAAGTTCAGATTCAAACGAAAGAAGTTCAGGTAGTTCTTCAAGAGGTGGAGATTCTGGAGGAAGAGGCGGAAATTCTGGAAGAAGATAACTTATTTAAATATAAACTATAAAGCATCGAAAATATTCGGTGCTTTTTTTATTACCATTTATTAAAATGAGTAACTTTGCAATCTTTTATTTAAAATAAATTATGAGCTCACACGGTCATTCAAATATTCATAGCAAACTTTCTACAGCTGGTTTATTAGTAACATTGGGAATTATTTTTGGTGATATTGGAACATCTCCTCTTTATGTAATGAAAGCCATTCTAGGACAGTATGCCATCACAAGTGACATAGTTTTAGGTGGAATTTCATGTATCTTTTGGACACTTACTTTACAAACAACATTAAAATATGTAATCATCACATTAAGTGCTGATAATCATGGTGAAGGTGGGATTTTTGCCTTATATGCTTTAGTCAAAAAAACTAAGATAAAGTGGTTAATCGTTCCTGCAATCATTGGAGGAAGTACGCTTTTGGCAGATGGAATCATCACACCTCCTATCTCTGTATCTTCTGCGGTTGAGGGTTTAAAAATCTTCAAACCTGAGTTGAATACTATTCCAATTGTAATTGTAATTTTGATAATCCTATTTATCATCCAACAATATGGAACTAAACTAGTTGGAAAGTTTTTTGCTCCAATGATGTTAGTTTGGTTTGCTATGTTGGGTATTTTAGGAACGATTCAAATATTTGGAAATTTTCATGTATTAAAAGCAATCAACCCATACTACGCTTATCATTTATTATCTGCTCATCCTGAAGGTTTCTTTGTACTTGGTGCTGTATTTTTATGTACCACTGGAGCAGAAGCTTTATACTCAGATATGGGACATTGCGGAAGAAAAAACATCCGAGTAAGTTGGATTTTTGTAAAAATAATGTTGCTTTTAAACTATTTTGGTCAAGGTGCTTATTTAATATCTCACGAAGGAAAAACATTGCAAGAACTTGGTGGAAAAAACGGAAATCCATTCTATTTAATTATGGAAACTTGGTTCCAACCTATTGGTGTTGTAATTGCAACATTAGCTGCTGTAATTGCTTCACAAGCCTTAATTAGTGGTTCGTTTACATTAATAAATGAAGCCATGCGTTTGAACTTTTGGCCAAAAGCTAAAATCAAATATCCTACAGAAGAAAAAGGACAATTGTATATTCCATCTATCAACTGGTTGCTATTAGTTGGCTGTATCGGAATTGTATTATACTTCAAAGAGTCAAGTAATATGGAACATGCTTATGGTTTAGCTATTGTTCTAACCATGATTATGACTACAATTTTGCTTAATTTTTATTTGATAATGAAAAGAGTGAAAATGTATTATATCGTTCCATTAATTACGCTTTACTTAGTAATTGAATTCTCTTTCCTTTATGCTAATGTTACTAAATTTTTGCATGGTGGTTTTGTAACGCTTATCATTGCTATAATCCTTATTTCAATAATGTCAACATGGTATTTAGCAAAACAAATTAGTAAAACCTATACCAAAATTGTCAAAATAGACACTTACAAAAAAGTATTGGCTGAGTTAAGTGTTGACTTATCAATTCCTAAATATGCTACCCATTTAGTTTACATGACTAACTCAATGAGAAGTGATGAAATTGAAGAGAAAGTAATGTATTCTATCTTACAAAAAAGACCTAAAAGAGCTGATATCTATTGGTTTGTTCACGTAAATATCTTAAGCGAACCTTATAAAAAAGAATATAAAGTAATTGAACTTGTAAAAGATGATATTTACAGAATTGATTTTTACCTTGGCTTTAGAGAAGCAACAAAAATCAATTTGATGTTCAAACAAGTATTGAAAGATATGGTACAACGTGGTGAAGTTGACATCACAAGTCGTTATGAATCATTGAATAAAAACAATATTATTGGTGATTTCAAATTTGTACTTTCAGAAAAATTCTTATCTAACGATAGTGATTTAACTTTCTTTGAAAATACGGTTATGAGTGCTTATTTCTTCCTTAAAAAATTCAGTTTATCTGAAGAAAAAGGTTTCGGATTGGATAGTAGTTCTGTAAAAGTAGAACAATTCCCATTAGTGCTTCACGCTCCTGAAAAAATAGAAATGAGAAGAATTGAATGTCGAGAAAACTAAATATATAAGAACTGAGGGCAAATTTATTTTTTAATGAATTTGCCCTTTTCTTTTTTATTAGAACTATCATTTATTTCATAATAGTAAACTCCTGATGAAAATTTAGAAACATCAATTTTCAATTTTTCTGTGAACTTACTATTAAAAACTATTTTAGAATTTACATCAAATAACTTTACTTCATACTCCTTTAATTCAAATCCTTTAATCTCAAGAAAATCATTTGCAGGATTTGGAAAAACAATGATTTCATTGCTTTCAAATTTAAAGTTCTCATCAAGTTCTAAGGGACTACATTGAATACAATTTTTTAAATAAGTTATACTAGCATCAGATGTAATTTGAGTATCAAATAAAGTACCTTGAGTACAAATTCCTTTCAATTGGTAATCTAACCAAGGTAATAGATAACTAAATATTTTAGCATGTTGCACAGCACGAGTTATCGTTGCGCTAGGAGAACAAGTTGCTTCACCAAAATTACAAAAAGCATTACTCTGAGCCATTTGACAATGATTTCCTCCAGTAATGCTAATATAGGTTTTACACAAACTAGTTACTGCATTGTACATAGGTAACTGATTGGTACTTGATGGTGTAACACAATCATTAGCTCCAGCAAAAACTAAAGTTGGAATAGTAACAGAAGTTGCAGCACCAATAGCAGATGGATTGGTTTCGGCTGGCGCGAAATTCACCAAAGTCTTAATATTTGAATTTAATGGAACCGCCAAAAAAGAAGCGCCTCCACCCATACTATGTCCCATAACGGCATTAAACGAACTTACTCTATTGAAAAACAAAGAAGACGATTGACTTCCAAGTGAATTCATTTGATTGACTACAAATGCTAAATCTTTTGCAAATTCTAAATGCGATGGAGAAAGAGAACCTTCCGTTTTAGGAAATGCCATTATGTAACCATTTGGTACGACTGTAGACCAAAAATTTTGATAAGCATCCCAGGTCATTACAAAACCATGACCAAAAACCAAACTCGGAAACTGCAAAGTGTTTTGAGTAGTCATAGCAACATTATCGCCATTAGAATCCGCTGGATAATATATTTCCGTTGGAATATTTCTATTATTTCTGCTAGCATCTACAAAAGTTATTGTTGTATGTCCTATTTGATATACTTGACCAAAAAGTGAAGAACTAATAAAAAGTAACAAAATAAAACAATAGTAATGCTTTTTCATAATTATAAGTAATTTGTTCTTTTCAAATGTAGAAAAAAATCAAGAATTTAAAGCCATAAAATTGACAAACAATAAAAAAGCAATACCTTTGCAGACTGATTAAAAAATAATGAGATTACATAGAAATTTAGTTTACACAACGATTGATGCATTGAACGCTATTTTCAATGAAGGTGAATATGCCGATAAAGTTGTAGCACGTTCTTTAAAAAAAGACAAACGTTGGGGAAGCTCCGACAGAAAATTTGTTGCCGAAACCATCTACGAAGTAGTTCGTTGGAAGAGATTATATTCTGAAATTGCTGATGTTAAAGAACCTTACAATCGTGAAGATTTGTGGAGAATGTTCGCAGTTTGGGCTGTTTTAAGAGGTTATCCAATTCCAGATTGGAGACAATTGGAAGGAACTCCTGAACGAAAAATCAAAGGAAAATTTGATGAATTGTCAAAAATCCGAAAAATGCGTGAATCTATTCCAGATTGGATGGATGAAATTGGTGTACAAGAACTTGGAGAAGAACTTTGGACCAAAGAAATTGCAGCTCAAAACCAACAAGCAAAAGTTATTCTTAGAGTAAATACTTTAAAAACGACAAAAGAAAAACTTCGTGCACTTTTGATGGATTTGAATATCGAAACCGAATTCTTAAAAGATCAACCAGATGCTTTAGTTCTTACAGAAAGAGCTAATGTTTTTCTAACCGATGCTTTCAAAGAAGGAATGTTTGAAGTTCAAGATGCTTCATCACAATTAGTAGCTCGTTTTCTTGACGTTCAACCCGGAATGAGAGTTGTTGATACTTGTGCAGGCGCAGGTGGAAAAACATTGCACATGGCTTCCTTAATGGAAAACAAAGGACAATTGATTGCAATGGACTTGTACGAAAGTAAATTAAAGCAATTAAAATTAAGAGCAAAAAGAAACGGAGCTTTCAACATAGAATACAGAATTATTGATACTACAAAAGTTATCAAAAAACTTCACGAAAAAGCTGATAGAGTTCTTATTGACGCACCATGTAGTGGTTTAGGAGTTTTAAAAAGAAACCCAGATGCTAAATGGAAATTACAACCTGAATTCATTGATAACATCAGAAAAGTACAAGCCGAAGTTTTAGAAAATTATTCTAAAATTGTTAAACCAGGTGGAAAATTGGTTTATGCAACTTGTTCGGTTTTACCTTCTGAAAATCAAGAACAAATTAAGCATTTCTTAACTACAGATATTGGTAAAAGTTTTACCTTTGTAAAAGATTCTAAGATACTTGCCTCACAATCAGGTTTTGACGGGTTTTATATGGCATTATTAGAAAGAAAACAATAAAATTGAAAATGAAAAAATACTTTTACCTACTATTATTTGTAAACGCAATCGTTTTTGCACAAATTCCAACAGGATATTATAATTCTGCAACTGGATCAGGTTACGCGCTAAAAACACAATTAAAAACAAGAATAACAACTGGTCACGTAGATCAAGGTTATGGTTCAATTTGGGGTTTATACACGCAATCTGCTTTTAGAGATAACTACTATGAGAATAATGGAAGTCTTTTGGATATGTATTCAGAAAAACCAAGCGGATTAGATTCTTATGAATTTACTAGTACATCGCAACAATGTGGTTCTTATGGTGCAGAAGGAGATTGCTACAATAGAGAACACCTTGTGCCACAATCTTATTTTGATGTTTTTCAAGTAGATCCAATGAAAAACGACCCATTTCACGTAGTTCCATCTGATGGAAAAGTAAATGGAGATAGAAATAACTTCCCTTTTGGAGTAGTTGCTTCTGGAACTTATCTTTCAACTAATGGTTCTAAAAGAGGTACCAATGCAGTAAATGGTTTTTCAAACTATTCAGGAACGGTGTTTGAACCAATTGACGAATTTAAAGGTGACATTGCTAGAGCCTATTTTTATTTCGCAACACGTTATGAAGACTTAATGGATGATTTTTATAATGCTGCAAATGCAACTTCTTGTCCAGCTAAAAATATGTTTGATGGTTCGATTAATAAAGTTTTTAGCGATAATTTTATTCTGTTATTAATTAAATGGCATAAACAAGATCCTGTTTCTCCTAAAGAAATAGCTCAAAATAATGCCATCTATAATTATCAAGGTAATAGAAATCCTTTTATTGATAATCCAGCATATGTGTGCTCCATTTGGAGTGCTCAATGTGCAACAGTTGATGCTCTTTCTGTAGATTCATTTGAATTACTATCAAATATAACTGTTTATCCAAATCCTTCTAACGAACAAAAAATTAATATTACAAGTGCCGTTTCAATTGAAACTATCGAGCTTATAAATATTAACGGACAAATTATAAATGAAGTGAAAAATCCAGTATTTGAAAGCAATACTTTCACCATGGAAAATTTACCTCAAGGATTTTATTTCCTAAAATTAACATCAGGAAATCAATCTGTCACTAAGAAAGTTATTATCAACTAATAAGTTTCAACCCCATAAAAAAAGACCTTTAGAAATTTCTAAAGGTCTTTTTTTTATTCTTCTTCCTCAGAGGCATTTGATTTGGAATAGTTTCGCCATTTTTCAATACAATCAGCCATATCCTTGGGAATTTCTGTATCAAATCGCATCATTTCACCAGTCTTTGGATGAATGAAACCAAGTGTTTTAGCATGAAGTGCTTGACGTGGTAATGTTTTAAAACAATTGTCTATAAACTGTTTGTATTTAGTAAAAGTGGTTCCTTTCAAAATAAGATTTCCACCATAACGTTCATCGTTAAATAAAGTATGACCAATATGCTTCATGTGCACACGAATCTGATGTGTACGACCAGTTTCTAATTTACATGAAACTAAAGTAACATAACCAAATCGCTCTAAAACTTTATAATGAGTAACCGCATGCTTTCCTATTTCTGGATCGGCAAAGACAGCCATCTGCATTCTATCTCTAACATGACGAGCTATATTTCCAACTATTGTACCTTCATCTTCTTTCACATTTCCCCAAACTAAGGCAATATATTCTCTTTCTGAAGTTTTATCTTCAAATTGCTTTGCCAAATGCGTCATAGCAGCTTCAGTCTTGGCAACAACCAAAAGTCCAGAAGTATCTTTGTCAATACGATGCACCAATCCTGGGCGTTCTGAACTGTTTAAAGGTAAATTTTCGAAATGAAAAGCCAATGCATTCACCAAAGTTCCTGTGTAATTTCCGTGACCTGGATGTACAACAAAATTTGGCGGTTTATTAATCACTAATAAAGCGTCGTCTTCATAAACTATATCTAATGGAATATCTTCAGGATCTACCCTATTTTCAAATGGCGGATGCGCTAATAAAATTCTAATTACATCAAATGGTTTTACTTTATAATTAGACTTTACCGGAACGTCATTTACATAAATATCGCCATTGGAAGCCGCATTTTGAATTTTGTTTCTGGTTGCATTCGGAACCATCAACATCAAGTATTTGTCAATTCTTAAAAATGCTTGACCTTTAGGAACGTCAAATCTGTAATGCTCAAAAAGTTCTTCTTCAGGTTCTTGTAAGTCACTATTATTGTTCATTCGGAATGGTATCTATTGGAGTTTCAGTTTCAATAATTGAATCTATCTCTGTTTCATCAAAAACTACTTTTCCGTCTCCAAGAACCAAATCAATTTTGGTAGCTTTATATACTTTCTTTCCTGGTTCAATTTTCACGCCATTAATCCACATTTCACGAACCATATCTTTACCAATGTAAGGTATGTATCTAATAGTTCCTACTTGTAATCCAAGTGCTTTCAATGTTGGAACAGCTTGTCTGTAAGTCTTTTCAATTAAATCTGGAACAGCAACCATTTTGAAAGTTGAGGCATTTAATTTTATATAAATGGTTCTTCCTCCTTTTACCTTAGAACCAGCTGTAGGTTCTTGTTGCACCACTGTAAGTTTAGGAAATTGTGGTTGATAATCAACTGTATCAATAATTTGGTAATCCAAATCTAATTCGTCTAATTTTTCTTCTACTTGTTCTGGATTTAATTTTGCCAAATTGGGAACTGTAATTTCCTCACCATGATTGGTAATAAAAGTAATCCAATGAAAAAACAAATAAGCCAAAACTGCTATTATTGCTAATGCTGCCAGACCTTGAGCAAAAAACACACGACTAGTAAGATATTTACGTAAACTCATAAATAAAATTTATTTATCGCAAAGATATAATTTTTAGTTTCAACAATTGTGCTAAATTTGTATTGTATTTAAAATAAAATCAAATGAACGTAGCCGTTGTTATGGGTGGATATTCGGATGAATCTGTAATATCTTTAAGAAGTGGTCAATTAATCTTAAACAATTTAGACAAATCAAAATACCAAGTATTTGAAGTTCACATCCTTTTGAACGATTGGTATTGCCTAATTGACGGAACAAAATACCCAATAAACAAAGCTGATTTTTCATTAACAAAAGACAATCAAACCATCAAATTTGATGTAATATCCAATACCATTCACGGAACTCCAGGCGAAGATGGACACATGCAAGCGTATTGGGAATTACTAGAAATTCCGTACACAGGTTGCGGATTTTACCAATCGAGTTTGACTTTTAACAAACGTGATACGCTTTCGGTTTTATCAAAATTCAATATCCCAAAAGCCAATTCTATTTATTTATCAAAAGGTGATGCTATTGATGGAAACGAAGTGGCTCAAGAATTAGGTTTGCCGTTCTTTGTAAAACCCAATCAATCCGGAAGTTCTCTTGGTGTTTCAAAAGTAAATTCGCTAGAAGATTTTGACAAAGCTTTAGCCTTTGCTTTCGCAGAAGACAACGATATTTTAATTGAATCCTACTTAAAAGGAAGAGAAGTTTCGGTTGGTGTTATTAAATACAAAGGTGAAACCAAAGTGATGGGAATCACCGAAATTTTATCTGAAAATGATTTCTTCGATTATGAAGCCAAATATTTAGGCAAATCAGAAGAAGTTACGCCAGCTAATTTATCAGAAGAAATTAAAAATAGTGTGGAAGAAACGGCTAAAAAAGTGTATGAAGCACTTGGAATGTCTGGTTTTTCAAGAACCGATTTTATTATTATGAATGACATTCCGCATTTTATCGAAATCAATACCAATCCGGGTTTATCACCACAAAGTATTTTTCCACAACAAGCAGCTTACTCAAATATGCCTATGAGCGATTTGCTAGATAACGAAATTAGTTTAGCTTTACAGAGAAAACTAATTTGGAAAAAGTAAGCTTATGCTTTTAATTTTAGGTACAAAATCAACAGAAATAAAAAAAGGAAATTTTTCAGGTACAATTTGTCCTAAATGTAGAGAAGTTGCCAATTTTGACTATTTTGTAAATACCAATTATACTTTTATAACTCTAATTCCTTTATTTCCTGTTGGAAAAGAAGCTGTTGTTGTATGCAATAATTGTAACGAAATAATTGACATCAACGATTTGGATGATACTATAGTTGAAAAATTAGCTGCAGAAAATAATAATTTAAAAAATCCTATTTGGACTTATTTTGGTAGTTTTTTATTAGCTTTGGCTATTGCTTATGGAATTTATTACTATTTTCAAAGTAATAATGAAACTGAAAAATACGTTCAAAATCCAACTGTAAATGATGTTTATGCTATAAAAGATGCTAAAGGATTTTATTATACTTTTAGAATTGATAGCATTTCAAATGACAGTATTTATGCCACAGAAAGCGATTATCAAGCAGAATTACCGTATGAAGTTGATGAAATAAACATTCCAGAAAATTACACCAGCAAGAAAATAACTTATTCAAAAAAAGAACTAGAAAATCTATACAAAGAAGACAAAATTTCATCAATAATAAGAAACTAACCAAAAACTATGGAAAACTCAAACCCTCAAGAAAACAAAAGCAAAAAATTAAAACCCATTTGGATTGTAATCATAATAATAGTATCAATCGCTCTTTTAATGGGAATTGGTGCTATTTATTACACCTACAAAAGAGACAAAGAAAAAACATATATTGATAATCCTAAAGCTGGAGATGTCTATGAAATGAAAATTGAGGATGGTTTTTATAGCACTGCAAAAGTTCTCTATTTAAGAAATGATACTATTTTTGTTACCGTTAACAATATGAAAACGGATAAAGTTGAAGGAATAAGCGAGATTGATATTGACAGAAATTATGGTCTTTTTAAAGAAGCCTACTCTAAGAAAAAACTAGAAAGTCTGTTCGCGCAAGATTCTATTATTTCTGTTAATAGAGATTAATTATAATAGTACGAAGTAGCATTTTTACAAGTAATTTTAAAACACAAAGTATAAAGAAAATCGAATTACATCAATAAAAAAACTAACCAAAACCAAAACTATGATTTTTTACGGAACAAAAGCAAGCAATATCAAAAACGGACAAGTAATCAATGTAGATTGTCCTCATTGTGAAACCAATACTTCAATGAATTACGCCGTTTTCGGTAAGTATGCTCATGTTTATTGGATTCCGTTTTTTCCAATTGGAAAAACAACTGTAGCTGAATGTAATAATTGCAAAAGAACCTTTGAATACAGCGAATTACCGCAACCTATTCAAACAAAATTAGACAGAGAAAAAGAAAAAGACGGTGCAAAAACTCCAATTTGGATGTTTTCAGGATTGGGAATTGTTGCTGTTTTAGTTGCCATTGGAATTTATAGTTCTGGTGAAACTGAGAAAAAAGAAGCCGAATATCTAAAAGCTCCAAAAGTGGGTGACATTTATAAATTTGAATCAAATCCAGGGTATTATTCTACAATGAAAGTTGAAAGCGTTTTGAAAGATAGTCTTCATGTTCTTGTAAATGATATGGAAACCAACAAAACTTCAGGAATCAATGACATTGACAAACCTGAAAACTACAAAGAGCTTTATGGTTATTCTAAAGAAGAAATTAGAAAAATGTATAAAGACAAGAAAATATACGAAATTGAAAGAAACTAATGAAAAAAGCCATATTTCCAGGTTCCTTTGATCCTATTACAAATGGTCATTACGACATTATTAAAAGAGGCATTTCGCTTTTTGATGAAGTCATTGTAGCCATTGGAATCAATGCCGAAAAAAAATACATGTTTTCTCTTGAAGACCGAAAACGCTTTATCGAAGAAGCTTTTAAAGACGAACCCAAAGTAAAAGTAATCACGTACGAAGGTTTGACGATTGATTTATGCCGAAAAGAAAAAGCCGAATTCATCTTACGTGGCTTGCGAAATCCTGCCGATTTTGAATTTGAAAAAGCCATTGCCCACACCAACAGACGCTTGTCTAAAATTGAAACTGTGTTCTTATTAACCGCATCCAAAACGTCTTATATTTCCTCAAGTATTGTGCGCGATGTATTGCGAAATGGTGGCGATTATACGGTTTTAGTACCAGATTCTGTGAGGATTTAAACTGTTTGCAGATTAAAAATACTATTAAAAAAGCTAAAAGTTAGAACTAATTTTTAGCTTTTTTTTATGGAATGAGGAAAACCGTAATTATTCAAGGTATATTTTTATATATTTACGATTCATTACAAACGCTTACAAATAAATGTAAACTTTTGTTTGTGGCGCATATTAGAGAGTTTTTGGCTATTATACCGCAAGACTCAAAAATCTAACGCAATTTTAAAACTTAAAATCTGTAAATTAAAATATGAAACATAAATTTAAAGCATTATTTTTTTTATTATTAGTTTTTTATTTAACAAATGCACAAAAAATTGATTCAAATTCAAAAGAGAGTATTGCACAGAAAATTAGTACCGAAAAGAAAACTAATCTAACAGAAAGTGGTGCTTATAAATTACTCTATGAAAATGCTAAAGAAAATAATAATTCATTGATAACGACTATTCAATGGGTTATAGGAATATCAGTTGCATTTCTTTTAGCAATTCTTGGAAGCCAAATTTTTTTCAATTGGAGAATAAATAAAAAAGAAATCGATTACATAAAAAAAGACATTGATGAAAAAATAACAGAATTAAAATCTGAACTTAAAAATGATTTTGCAATAATCAATAAAGAGCAAATCGAAAAATTAGATAAATTATTAGAAAAACTCGAAAAAGATGTTGTTGACAAAATAAATAATGAACTTGAAAAATCAAAAAGTTTATTGGACATTAAAGAGGAATTAATTAATTTTAAAATTAGTTCTTACAAAAAAGAGTTGACTGACGAAGTAAAAGCTCTTAAAATCAATGTAGAGAAAAATGAAGGGGATATTTGGAAAATTAAAGGTGTGGAATCAAATGCACTTTCTAGTTATTTGAGAACAGCTCTACTTCAAGTTGAATTGAATAGAGAGGTTAAATATATACTTGATGATATTATCGAAATCCTCAAAAACAGAATTGAAATACACGAATTTGATTATGAAAAACTAAACGATTTAGTAAATAAATTGCCTGAAAAATACAATGATAAAAAAGATTTAATAAATCAAAATTATAAAGAAAAACCTGTTTATGTTTATCAAGATAGACAAACATTAGGATTAGGTTTGCCGAGAATGGCTTTGAAAAAATATGTTAAAAACGAACCTGAAAAATAACAACCACTAACAACCGTTTCACGAAATTGCGGGGTTTGGTATATATCAGAATTGGTAATTTTGAAGCTAAATTTTGTCTATATTTGTAAACGAAAGTGTTGAAAATCCACAACTTCGTGAAGCGACGACACCTTATGCGTCATTCTTTCACGACTATAGCTAAACCAAACCTAAATGATTATTTTTACAAATATTTGAAAGTTTATGATAAAGAGATTTATAAAAATATCGGGTACAGGGAAGTTTCTAAATTATAACCACAGTACAGTTTTATCAGGACATAGAACTACAGATTTTGAAAAGTTAAATCTCATTTACGGAGAAAATGGTAGTGGAAAGACAACAATGGCAATAATACTAAATTCATTGAAAGGAGACAATCTTCTGTTACCAAAGAAAAGAGCTTTTGATACAACTTTTTCTCAAACGATAGAAGTTTTGACAGATAATGCTACAAATCCTAAATCAACTTACAATACTAACGTTTGGGATAATCATTATCCAAATATAGAAATTTTTGACATCCATTTTATCAATGAGAATATATATACTGGTTTAGAAATTCAAACTTCACATAAAAAGAATCTATTTGAGGTAATTTTTGGACAGCAAGGGATTACATTAAAACTAGAAATTCAATCTATAAAAGAAAGAATACAGAATGGTAACAAAATTATTAAAGAAACTTCAGATAAAATTGAACTTGCGATAGACAATGCATACTCTGCTGTAGCTTATACAACTATTCCAGTTGACTTAGACATTGAAAATAAAATATCACTTAAAGAAGCTGAAATTGTAACTGCAAATAACTTTCAAACAATTCAGTCGAAGGTATCATTAAATGAAATTCAATTACTTGAACTTCCTTTTAACATTTCTGAATTAAAGACAACTCTATCAAAATCTATTGATAATATATCCGATACATATCTAGAAAGATTCAATGAACATAAAGAACATCTTGATATGGATGGAACATCTGAACAGTGGATTAAACAAGGATATGAAACAATAGAAAATGAAAATGATGATTGTCCCTTTTGCTTAAGACCATTGGATGATTCAATAGAAATAATTAAAGCGTATAAGCAATACTTTAACGAAGAGTATAAAACATTACTCGAAGAGTTAAAAAAACAAAACTTATCCATTTCAAGTTTTAATTTAGAAGCTCAATTCTTAGAAATAGAAAATAAAATAACTGCAAACTTAAACTTGATCGAATTTTGGAAAACTCACATTCCTCAAATACCTAATTTGACATCAATAATCCATGAAAAAGAAAATTTTAAAGAATCTTTTGATGCAATAAAAGAAAGTTTTCGCCTAAAATCAGAAAATCCGATTGAGGCTCAGGAGTTTTCAAGCCTAACACATTTTGAAAATATAGTCATCGCTTTCAATAAAAAAATTGAGGACTTTAATACTAATATTACGGCATACAATTTGTCAATTAGTGCAATGAAATCTATGAGTCAACCTAATTCAGCGTTACTAGAAACAGATTTAAAAAAACTCAAAGCCATACAAAAAAGAAACGATTCAACTATTAATGGTCTATGCACTGATTTAGTAACTTATAATTCTGCCGTTGAAAATCTTAAAGTAGAAAAAGATACTAAACAAGGTTTACTCGACACATATTCTACAACAATATTTTCAAGTTATTCTACTAAAATTAACCAATATCTTCAAGCGTTTGCTCCGTATTTGGAGATTCGTGGATTAGATAGCGTGTATGTTGGCAGCAGTAAAGAGCCAATGATAAAATATGCATTACACATAAACGGAAATGAAATTAAACTTGAAGAAAATCCAATTACTCAAAGCTTTAAATATTCTTTAAGTGAAGGAGACAAAACCGCTTTAGCTTTAGCTTTCTTTTTAACAAAATTAGAAGTTGATGGAAATATTCAAGATAAGATAATCGTTTTTGACGATCCTGTTTCCAGTTTTGACCTTAATAGAAAATCAACTACTATATCAAAACTGTTATATTTTGGACAACAAGCAAAACAATTATTTGTTCTTACTCATAATATTATTTTTGCTGGAGAATTCTGGAAGAATGCAAACCAAACAAATTTAACTACTCAATGTAGTAAAATAGAATTCATCGGAAATACAAGCTGTATTGTAGAATATTTAATAGACAATGAAACATTATCAAGCGTCCTAAAAGATAGCACTACAATCAAAAACTACTTGGTCAATGGTTGCTATACTGACCAAGACAGAAGAAATATTGCAAGATGCATTAGACCAGCGTTAGAAAGCTATTTTCATCTAAAATTTTTTGATATAGTAACACCTTCTGAATGGCTTGGTAATTTTATTGATAAAGTTAGAAACTCAAATGCCACGGACGCTTACAACAGATTGCTGCCAGAAGTTAATGAATTGGCTGATATAAATGATTATTCTAAAAAGTATCATCATAGACATAATACAAATGCCGACAGCGAACCGATAACAGATGCTGAATTAAGAAATTATTGTGAAAGAACTCTGAAATTGATACAACTAATATAATCAAAAGAACGACGCATAACACATGTTTGCGCTATTGCTGGGCTGGGCTTACTATTTTGTTCTTCGTGAAAAATAATCTGATGACTACAACTCTATTTTCAAAGAAATTTTTAAGGTTTGTTTCGCGCTTGCAGCAGCAACAGACGAAAAGCATGGAACGTTTTTTTTAAACCCTACTCCTCTTTCTTAACAACTTTCCTTGCAACCTCAATTTTAAACTTCTTTCCTTTCATTTTTTCATCACGAATGTTCGCCAAAAATTGTTTTACTTTTTTAGATTTTACGGCAGCAAACGAAATGAAATCTTTTACTTCAATCAAGCCCAAATCACCTTTTTCTAGTTTTCCTTTTTGAGAAAAGAAACCTACAATGTCAATTTTATTCAATTTGTTTTTCTTTCCGCCACTTACATAAATCGTTTGAAATTCGGGTGGTTTTGGTAAAGTTGTTGCGTTTTCTAAATTTAAAACAGGCATTTTATAATCTAAATACTCCATTTTTTTTTCACTTTCATGTGCAATAATGTACGCCGTTCCAGAAGCTAACATTCTAGCTGTACGACCATTTCTATGGGTAAATTCGTCTTCTTTTAACGGCAAATGATAATGAATAACGTGTTTCATTTCGGGAATGTCTAATCCGCGCGCTGCTAAATCGGTCGTGATTAAATAACTCACACTTCCGTTTCTAAACTGAATTAAAGCACGTTCGCGTTCGTCTTGATCCATGCCACCATGATAATACGTCGAGTAAATTCCTTTTTCGTTCAATGTGTCGCTAATGCGTTCGGCAGCATCACGATGGTTGCAAAAGATAATCGCCGCTTCCGATTTTAAAGAACAAAGCAAATTGAAAAGCGCATTAATTTTGTCCTTTTCTTTAGAAACGACCATTTTCAAACTCAAATTGCTACTCGAATCTTCCGTTGGAATAAAATCCAAAACCGTTGGCTGCAAAACTCGTGTGTATTTCGGAATTTCAATATCGGAAGTCGCCGAAACCAAAACGCGTTTGTTCAACTTGTTCAATCTTGAAATGATAAAACTCATTTGCTCATGAAAACCCAATTGCAACGACTTATCAAATTCGTCCAAAACCAACGTTTGGATATCATTTGTATTAAAAGTTCCTCTGTCCAAATGATCGGCAATTCGACCTGGCGTTCCAATTAAAATCGCTGGAGGATTCGATAAATTCTTAATTTCTGTTTCTATAGAATGACCACCATAACAAACATTTACTTTGAAATCGGTGCCCATTTTTTTCCAAACTTGCTCAATCTGCAAACCCAATTCACGCGATGGAACTAAAATCAAACATTGAACGTCTTTGCAAGTATCGCCCAACATTTGAAAAATGGGTAGTAAAAAAGCTAACGTTTTTCCAGAACCTGTAGGTGAAAGTAGTAAAATATTGGCGTCGTTCAAGATGGTTTCTTGAGCAACAACTTGCATTTCGTTTAATTCCTCAATACCTAAATTGAGAAGAACATTATTGGAATGTGGATTTTTATTCATTTGGCAAAGATAAAGCCAATTATGAATTAATAATTATGAATTACGAAATACTAGTTGGAAAAAGTTAATTACTTTTGAAAATCTAAAAAAATTACACTCATGCGTTTTATAAAAGTTGCTTTCCTCCTATTTACAACAATTCTTTTGGCTCAAGATAAATCGAAATACGCTACCTATTTTGAAAAAGGAAATGGCAATCAAAGTGCTGATTATCAAGAAATACTTCGTTATTATGAGCTATTGGATTTGGATTTTGAAAACATTCAAGTTTTAAATATGGGTGAAACCGATAGTGGCGAACGCTTGCAAGTAGTGATTTTCAATCCTGAAAAAGAATTTGATTTAAATTATGCCTCTTCCGAAAAAAGCATCCTATTAATCAATAACGGAATTCACGCAGGCGAACCAGACGGAATTGATGCGACTATGCAATTGTACCGCGATTTGGCTTTAGGAAAAATTAAAGTCCCAAAGAATGTGATTGTAGTTGCGATTCCGGTTTATAATATTGGTGGTTGTTTGAATAGAAATTCGACGACACGCGTCAATCAAGATGGTCCAGAGGAATATGGTTTTCGTGGCAATGCTCGAAATTTTGATTTGAACAGAGATTTCATCAAATCAGACACCAAAAACACGCATAGTTTTTATAAAATATTCCAAGAATTTAATCCCGATATTTTCATAGACAATCACGTGAGCAATGGCGCAGATTATCAATATACGTTGACCTACATCATGACCGAACCTAAGAAATTAGGAACTGCTTTAGGCGATTACATGAAAAACGAATTGACGCCATCGATTATAAAAGATTTACAGCAAAAAAAGATAGAAACCACGCCTTACGTAAACGTTTGGCACGGCACACCAGACGAAGGTTTTCAACAGTTTTTTGAAAGTCCGAGGTATGCTACAGGTTATACTTCTTTGTTTAATACGATTGGTTTTGTTGTTGAAACGCACATGTTGAAAAACTACGCGAGTCGTGTGAAAGCTACTTATGAGTTTATGGTTTCCACAATAAATTTTGCTGATAAAAATTATAAAACTATAAAAGCCAAACGATTGGAAAATCAAAAACAATTTCAACCTAAAAGTGATTACACAATTAAATGGGAAATTGATACGACCAAAATCACCAAAATTCCGTTTCTTGGTTACGAAGGAAAATACAAAAAAAGTGATGTAACTTCAGGCAAACGATTGTATTACGACCGAAAACTTCCGTTTACAAAGTACATTCCTTTCATGGCAGATTATAAATCGGTTCAAACGGTAAAAATTCCGAATGCTTATATTATTCCACAAGGATTTTGGCCTGTAATTGATCGTTTGAAAGAAAATAAATTAGACTTCCGAAGATTAAAAACCGATACGATAATTGAAGTAGAAAGTTATAGAATTGCCGATTATAAAACAGCGAAAAATGCTTACGAAGGACATTATCCACACAACAGTACAAAAATTACAAGTTCTAAAATAAAGATGAATTTTAGAAAAGGTGATTATTTGTTCAAAACCGACCAAATGGGCGTGAAATTTCTACTAGAAACATTAGAACCAGAAGCGATGGACAGCTTTTTCAATTGGAACTTTTTTGACACTTTATTGCAACAAAAAGAAGGCTATTCCGACTATGTTTTTGAAGATTTAGCAAATGACTATTTGAATAAAAATCCAGAATTGCGCGCCAAATTAGAACAAAAGAAATTAGAAGACAAAGCCTTTGCAGAAAACCCAGAAGCTCAATTGGATTGGGTTCATAAAAATTCTATTTATTACGAAAAAGCGCATTTGCAATATCCAGTTTATAGGATAATGGAGTAATTATATCTTCATTTATTTACATTTATAAAAAATAATGGCTGAAATAAAATTATACAAATCAAGCGGAAAAGGGTTTAAAATAATTGCTCTTTCATTGCCTTTTGTAATAATTGGTATTTGGGTGATTTTAAGAGAACAAAATGGCACTTTTGATTATTATATGGGTTGGTTCACTACATTGTTTTTTGGTTTAGGAATTCCAATTGGAATATTTACACTCTTTGATAAAAGAGTACAAATAATTATTAATGAAAATGGAATCTTCGATAAAAAACTAAAACAAGAGCTGATAGAATGGGACTATATCATTGAAGCTTATCCATTAGATATTTATGACCAAAAATTCATTTCAATAATAGTAAACGAAGCTTTTGATAGTGAAACCAAACAATATAAATGGGTAGAAAAATTAAATGAAATAATTGGTGCACAGAAATTAAATTTAAATTTAAGCCAAATAAAAGTTGACGAAATAAAACTTTCAGAATTGATAAATAAATTAATTCATTCCGAAAAAAATGAAAGATCCAATCACATTAGAATATTTTTATCAAATCAAAAATTAAATACAATAATTGGCTTTAATAATTATCTTCTATACTTATTTATACTAATCATTTTATTAGTTGCATCATTGAGTAATTTCATTGCTTTTATGACTATAATCGTAATAATGGGATGTTCTGCTTTGATTGCAAAATGGTACAGCGGCACAAATAATAAATCTTTACTATACAAATGGTCTAAAATAATGACGTTTCTATGTTTTATTAATATGATTGTATTATTGCTTGTATTTGAAATTTATGATGCTACATCAAATAAAATTGGAATAAAAATCACCAATGAAATTGAAGTTCACAAAAGCAAATTTGGTAAATATCCAAATGAAATTAAGAGTATCATTGAGAAACAAGATTTTAACTTGCTACAAAGTTACATTGTAAATAAAATTGAATACAATTGTGATGGACAAGAATATGTATTAGAGCTTGAATATTTAAATCACAACAAAAAAGAATTTGACAAAGAGTTGAAAGAATGGTATTAATGTTTTGATGTAATTAATTTACAATTTATTTTGAAACAATCTTAACAGCAGAAATTTTATCCGTTTCGATTCGAATTCCTTCACAAATTGAAAAACCATTTTTGAGGTAAAAGTGTAATGGTGAAATGTATGTAGTTCCATCAGATTTCAGGTCATTATCATGATCAATAACCCAACCTGAAAGCTTATTTTCAATAGATTTCAAATGATTTAATAATTGCGTTCCGAAACCTTGATTTTTAATTTTTGAATTGATGATGATAGCAAACCATTTTTCGTTTTCTCTTATAAATGTTATCGCCCAACCTTTAATTTCATTGGAATCGTTATAAAGTAAATAATGATTTACATCAGCTAAATTGTTAAGATAAGTTTCTAAATCTTCAATAGAATTATACGAAATTCGCTCAGGATATTCTTCATTCCAAAGTTGGAAGATGATTTCCTTTTCTTCAATTGATACATCAGATTTTGATACTATTTTCATTTTCTTCTTGAAACAACAATTTGATATTTTCGTACGAGTTTTTCAAAGCCTCTTGAACATCTTCAGGTTTTAACCAAACGGCTTTTTTAATGCCTTCTTCTTTTTGAGGTGTTAATTTGTCTTCGAAATTGGTTTTCATTTCAAACCAATGCGTGATTTTTAATCTATATTCACCATTACGTTTGAAAACATGATACGTTTTTTGAAGTTTTTTAGTGATTTTCAAACCTTGAACGCCAGTTTCTTCTTCCACTTCTCTTACAGAACAAGCTTCAATTTCTTCACCTTTATCGCAACCGCCTTTTGGCAAATCCCATTTTCCGTTTCTAAAAATGAATAAAACTTCACCATTTTTGTTGTAAACCAATCCGCCACCAGCTTTTTTTACAGGGATTTTTTCCTTTACTTTTTTCAGAATTTCCTTTTCGTCTGGATAATACAAATAAGCTTTATTAATCTTATTGTTGAACATCTTTACAATAAGCTGTTCAATGTCAACACTTTCAAGTAAAAACAATTGAAAGTCGGTTTCCTTTGCGACTTCATTTGTCAAAAAAAGTGGTTTATCGTTCACAAAAACTTTATACATTTGCAGTATGATTTTTAATAAAGAAACAGCCGAAAAAACAGCCGAATTGCTTTTACAAATAAATGCAATTAAATTGAATCCGTCAAATCCTTTTAAGTGGGCTTCGGGTTGGAACTCACCTATTTATTGCGACAATCGTCTAACGCTTTCATTTCCAGCGATTAGAAATTACATTCGCGACGAATTTTCTAAGCAAATTGAAGAAATTTATGGTAAACCAGATGTCATTGCAGGTGTTGCAACCGGCGCAATTGGCATTGGCATACTTGTTGCAGAAGAATTAGGACTGCCATTTGTGTACGTTAGACCAGAGCCAAAAAAGCATGGAAGACAAAATCAAGTGGAAGGTTTTTTACAAAAAGGTCAGAATGTTGTTGTAGTTGAAGATTTGATTTCGACAGGAAATAGTAGTTTACTTGCTGTTGAAGCTTTAAAAGAAGCCGGAGCAAATGTAAAAGGAATGTTAGCTATTTTCTCTTACGGATTCGATGTTGCGGAAGAAAACTTCAAAAATGCGAATGTAAATTTGAATACATTAAGCAATTACGAACATCTTTTAGAACTTGCAGTAGAAAAACAATACATTACAGAAGAAGAACAAAAAACATTACAAGAATGGCGTAAAAGTCCATCTACTTGGAGTGTTTAACAATGTAAAAATGATTTTTAAAAAAACTATTTTAATTGCCTTATTATCACTTTTACTTACAAGTTGTTCAACTAGTTTAGTTAATTTTACCACTCTTAGTAATAGAGAAACAACAATTACTAATCAAGTTGGTGTAAGAGTTAGTGGAAGTGCAAAAGTGTTTTTAAAAAGTAAAAAAGAAGCTATAGACGAAGCAATTGAAAATGCTCTAAAGTCCGCTGGTGAAGGATATGACATTCTAATAAATGGTACCATTAAAATTAAAATGCATTTATTTTACACTGAATATATTGTTGAAGGAACCGCTATAAAATCAAAAGATACTATTAAATAAAAATATATAATGAACTTAGAAAGTCCAAAAGTTACTGTAGAAAAATCGGCTGAGTATTTATACACTCAATTGTCTGATGTGAAAAATTTTGAAAAATTAATGCCTGAGAACATTGCTAAATTTGAAGTTCTTGGTGATGATATTTTCAACTTTGGTTTGAAAGGTATGCCAGAAATCAAATTACGTTTGAAAGAAGGCGTTCCACATTCAAAAGTGAATCTTGCTGCGGCAAGTGACAAACTTCCATTTACATTAGTAGCGAGTATTGATGCTATTTCTGAAAATTCTAGTGAAGTAAAATTAGATTTTGAAGGTGATTTCAACCCAATGATGGCAATGATGATTAAAGGTCCGATTTCAAAATTTATTGAGACTTTGGCTGAAAATATGCACAAGTTGTAAAGAATAGATTCCAACGGAATACAAAATAGAAAAACCTCGTATCTAATTCGTTACGAGGTTTTTCATTTTTAAAGAATCTATTTTAAAACTAAACTAATTCTTCTTGATTACTAAATTCTGAAATCAATGTTCTTTGTAAATCAAATGGCACAGCTTCATAATGATCAAATTTCATATTAAATCTTGCTCTTCCTTGTGTTAGCGAACGTAAATCGTTACTAAATTCGTGCATTTCTGCATAAGGAATTTGGGCTTTTATAATTGAGAATTGTCCTTCTGCATCCATTCCTTCAACAACAGCTCTGTGCGATTGAATAGTACTCATTATAGAACCTGTAACTTCTTCAGGAGCATGAATCTCAACATAATAAAATGGTTCTAATAATTGTGGATCTGCATTGTGGAAATTTTCTTTAAATGCCATCATTCCAGCCAATTTGAAAGATAAATCATTGCTATCTACAGTGTGCATTTTTCCATCATAAACAATAACTCGCACATCACGAACATAAGAACCTGTAAGCGGTCCTTCATGCATTTTCTCCATAATTCCTTTCATAATGGATGGATGAAAACGAGTGTCAATGGCACCACCAACGACACAATTATAATATACTAATTTTCCACCCCAAGGCAAATCGTGTTCTTCTTTTCCACGAATATTGTAACCTGTTGGCTCTTCAATTCCTTCATACCAAGGTTCAATTTTCATGGAAACTTCAGCAAATTGTCCGTTTCCTCCAGATTGTTTTTTGTGTCTGTAAACCGTATCCGCACTTTTACGAATGGTTTCTCTATAAGGTATTTTTGGAGTTTTAAAATCAACCGAAAGTTTGTAGGTATTTTCCAATTTCCACTTGATGATTGCCAAATGCAACTCACCATGACAGTGCAATAAGGTTTGTTTTAGCTCTGGAGAAACTTCAACTTTTATCGTTGGATCTTCTTCTACTAATTGATGTAATGCCATCGACAATTTTTCTTCTTCACCTTTTTTAGTGCCTTCAACAGCAATAGTTAGCGTTGGATTTGGAAACTGAATCGGAACAATTTCAATGTGTTTTCCTTTTTCGTGAAGTGTATTATTGGTATGCGTATTTTTTAGTTTTAAAGTAGCGCCAATGTCTCCAGCAACCAATTCTTGAACAGGCGTTCTTTTACTTCCTTCTACTTCATAAAGTTGATTGATTCTCTCAATTTGGTCTGTATTTTCATTGGTTAATTCATCACCAACTTTAATTTTTCCAGAAAGTACTTTAAAGAAACTCAAATCACCCACATGAGGTTCTGATAACGTTTTATAAACAAAAATTGAGGTTGATTCGTTTTCATCGCAAGTAATTTCTTTGCCATCGACTGTTTTTTGTTTAGGCATTTCGTAAGCCGATGGACAAACGTTGTCAATGAATCCCATAATTCTTCCACTTCCCATATTCTTTTTGGCAGAAACACAGAAAATTGGAAAAATTTCATGTTTTATTAACGAATGATGTAGTCCTAATTTCATTTCATCTTCATCTAATTCGCCTTTTTCAAAATAACGTTCCATCAATGTTTCGTCATTTCCTGCAATTGTTTCAATTAATTCTTGATGCAATTGGTTGGCTTTTTCTTTTTCAGAATCAGGAATAGGAAGCTTTTCAGGTTTTCCTCCATCTTGCGGATATTTGTATAAAACCATGTTTAAAACATCAACGATAGCATCAAATTTTTCACCTTGATTCATTGGATATTGAACCACAACTACATTATTTCCAAAGTGAGCTTTAGCTTCATTTACAGTTCTATCGTAATCTGATTTTTCGTTATCTAAATGATTTACTGCCAAAAGCATTGGAAGTTTATAATCATTAGTATAATCCCAAATAATATCGGTTCCAACTTCAACGCCCATTGCCGAATTTAATAACATCAATCCACAATCGGCAACTCGCATTGCTCCTATTATTTCGCCTGCAAAATCGTCATATCCAGGCGTATCTAAAAGATTGATTTTATATCCTTTCCATTTGGTGTTTACTAATTTTGAAAAGAATGTTTTTCCTTTTTCGTGTTCAATTTCAGTATAATCTGAAACGGTATTTTTATCAAGAATGGTTCCACGACGATTGATTAATCCAGCTTCAAAAAGCATTGATTCTACCAAAGTCGTTTTACCACTACCCGTGTGTCCAACTAAAACAACATTTTTTATGTGTTTAATATCAAAATTTGCCATAATTACTCGGTTTAGTTATAAATTAATTATACTACCAAATTTCGGAATAGTATAGGAATAACTAAATGATATAAATCATGTTATTGACATTTTTGAGAAGTCGATTTTTTAATTAAAAAAGCATTTGAATTTCTTTTACACCAAAAGTTTTTATAGAGTCGTCGTTAAGAAGTACTTCTAACCTACCTTCATAATTTACGCCTTGAATGATTCCCATAAATTGATTATTTTCATTGTCTGAAAAAGCAATGGGCGTGTTTAATTTGAAAAGATTTTTGTGATACTCATTCCACAGAAAATCATGTTGATTGGAAAGCAACAAACTGCAATGTTTTTTTATTTGAAAAAATAATTTTTCTAAAACCTCATTTAAATCAAATTCTTTCTCTTTTAGTAAGCACAATGAAGACGCTTTTGGCAAATTATCAAAGTTGATTTGATTGACATTTAATCCGATTCCAATTATAGATTCTATTTTGTTGTCAGATTTGAAGCTGTTTTCAATTAAAATGCCACCTATTTTTTTGTTTTCTGCCATAATGTCGTTTGGCCATTTAATAGAAAGTTTGGGCAAGTTTAAAGGTTCTAAAGCTTTAATTACTGAGAGTGCAACAGCAACATTCAAATGAAATATTTCATCAATATCTTTCAACACTTCTTTAACCAAGATACTCATAATTAAGTTTTTACCACTTTCTGTTTCCCATGTAGCGCCCATTTGACCTTTACCTTTTGTTTGATTCTTGGCAGTTACAACGGTAAAGTTTTCTACGATTTGACTTCTTGACATTTCTTTCAAAAAATCGTTTGTAGAATGTATGGCATCGAGTTTGATTAAGTTCATAGGAATTATTTTGATAAAACAGAGTTTAAACTTATGTTAAGCATCAAAAATAATCACAAATTTTGATACCTTTGCAAATTATATAAAATTTAGATGGCAAAAAAGACAATTAGTACCGATGTTTTATTAACAAACATCATTAAAGGAATAGAAGAAGTAAAAGGAAATGATATTGAAATCCTTGATTTAAGAGAAATAGATACCGCTGTTTGCGATTATTTTGTTATTTGCAACGGTTCATCAAATACACAAGTTAACGCTATTGTTAACTCTGTTCAAAAAGTTGTTTCCAAAGAAATAAAAGACAAACCTTGGCATGTAGAAGGAACAGACAATGCAGAATGGGTTTTAATGGATTATGTTAGTATTGTAGTACACGTATTTCAAAAAGAAATTCGTGAATATTATAATATTGAAGGTCTTTGGGGCGATGCCAAAATCACTACTTTAGAAAACAAATACTAAAAGCACTATAAATAATGTCAGAGAACAAAAAGCCAAGCGGTTTAAAATTTAGTCCATGGTGGATTACAGGAGCTATAATTCTTATGTTTGTTATATTGAACATATTAAATGGTTCTACAATGCAAGATCCTTCAAAAATTTCTTCATCAAAATTTGATGAACTTTTGAATAGCGGTCAGATTGAAAAAGTAATTATTTACAATAAAAATCAAGCAGAAGCTTATCTAACGGCTAATGCCTTGAAAGCGAAAGCTAATGAAAAAATAGCCAAAGATGTTTTTGGTAATCCAAATAAAGGACCACATTACATTTTTGATCCTGGAAATGACGAGCTTTTTCAAAAGAAATTAGTTGATGCTAGAGCTCAGAAAAAAATCAAAGATTTCGATTTTCAAACTAAAAGCGATTGGACAGAATTCTTAGTTGGTTTATTGCCAATGATTATTCTTATTGGGGTTTGGTTATATTTCATGAGAAGAATGTCTGGCGGTGGCGCTGGAGGTGGCGGAGGTCAAATCTTCAATATTGGAAAATCTAGAGCTAAGCTTTTTGATGAAAAATCTGAAGTAAAAACCACTTTCAAAGACGTTGCCGGATTAGAAGGTGCTAAAGAAGAAGTGCAAGAAATTGTAGAATTTCTTAAAAACCCAGAAAAATATACTGTTTTAGGTGGAAAAATTCCAAAAGGAGCTCTTTTAGTTGGACCTCCAGGAACAGGAAAAACATTACTTGCAAAAGCCGTTGCTGGTGAAGCAAAAGTTCCTTTCTTCTCACTTTCAGGTTCAGATTTTGTTGAAATGTTTGTTGGTGTTGGAGCTTCGAGAGTAAGAGATTTATTCAAACAAGCAAAAGAAAAATCACCAGCTATTATTTTTATTGATGAGATTGATGCTGTTGGTCGTGCAAGAGGAAAAAATAACATGTCAGGCGGAAACGACGAGCGTGAAAATACTTTGAACCAATTACTAACCGAAATGGATGGTTTTGGAACAAACACTCACGTTATTGTTCTTGCTGCAACGAATAGAGCTGATGTTTTAGACAAAGCTTTAATGCGTGCTGGACGTTTTGACAGACAAATTTATGTCGATTTACCAGACATTAGAGAACGTAAAGAAATCTTCGAAGTGCATTTAGCACCTTTGAAAAAAGTAGAAGGTTTAGATACTGACTTTTTAGCAAAACAAACGCCAGGTTTCTCTGGTGCAGATATTGCAAATGTTTGTAACGAAGCGGCTTTAATTGCTGCTCGTAACAACAAAACAGCTGTAGACAAACAAGATTTCCTAGACGCAGTTGACAGAATTGTTGGCGGATTGGAAAAGAAAAACAAAATAGTTACACCTGCAGAAAAGAGAGCTATTGCAGTTCACGAAGCTGGTCATGCTACCGTAAGTTGGATGTTAGAACATGCTGCGCCACTTATTAAAGTTACTATTGTTCCTAGAGGTCAAAGTTTAGGTGCTGCTTGGTATTTACCTGAAGAAAGACTTATTGTGCGTCCAGATCAAATGCTTGACGAAATGTGTGCTACTATGGGTGGTCGTGCTGCAGAAAAAGTAATCTTTGATACTATTTCTACTGGAGCTTTATCAGATTTAGAAAAAGTTACAAAACAAGCTCGTGCTATGGTAACTATTTATGGTTTGAATGAAAAACTAGGTAATATCACTTATTACGATTCTTCAGGACAAAGCGAATATAGTTTTAGCAAACCTTACTCAGAAGATACTGCAATTACTATTGATAAAGAAATTTCACTTCTTATTGAAGGTCAGTATCAAAGAGCGATTGAAATTCTTAAAGAAAACAAAGATAAATTGTTGCAACTTGCCGATATTTTGATTGAAAAAGAGGTTATTTTCAAAGATGATTTGGAAACTATTTTTGGCAAACGTCCTTATCAAATAGACAGCGAAGAGAACACTGAATTTACTGCTTAAACAACAGTTAAATATAAAAATTTAAAAATCTTAATTCAAAAAATGCTTTTGAATTAAGATTTTTTTATCTTTGAAGGTTTTCAAATGATATTTAAAGAATTTTACACAGCAATATGAGTCTTTTCAGAAAAATATTTGGTTCTAGCAATGATGCTTCCGATGAGGAAAACCAAAGTGAATATAATACTCCCAAACCTTCAAATCTTCCAATTGACGATTTATTTACTTTCAATTTTAAGAAAAATGGCGGTAAGTTTATCTATTGTGAAAACTTAAACGAAGTAAGGGAACAGTTCGAAAATATACTTGAGGAGAATGATTGGTTTGAAAGTGAAGCATTATGTTTTGAACCAAAACTTTACAATCTTTTAGACGAAAATAAATTAAGTTACACCAATCCAACAGAACCAAAATTCTTTTTTGCAAGTTGTGAAAATTTAATAGCTGATGAAGGTTCAGTGTTGTTTTCTTCAAATCAAATTAAACAGAAAAAACCTAACGAATTACCTGACAATATTGTAATACTTGCTACTACAAGTCAGATATTAGAATCTAAAAGTGATGGTTTAAGAGTTATTAAGAAAAAATACGATAAAGACTATCCTACCAATATTACAACTATCAAATATTTTGAAAAAGTACAAGAGGAAGATTTCTTGACCTATGGAAGTTGTGCCAAAAATCTTTACCTACTTCTTTTAGAAGATTTATAACATGAATGAATCGCTAACGAGATTACTTTCGGGTGTAGTTTATGTAACACTTTTACTATTAGCTACTTCCTACTCTGCTAATAGTTTTTTTTTACTATTTGGCATTTTTATGCTCATTGCGATTTATGAGTTTTGCCAATTAATCAATTTAAATAAAATTCTTCCCATAATAGTTGGAGGAGTTGCATTTTACTTGGGAAGTCAATTTAGAACGAACAAAACCAATGATATTTTAATATTAATTGCAACACTTTTTGTTTCCATTAAATGTTTGCTTTTACTTTTCAATACCAAGAAAGAAAAAATTGATACTCTTTCGAAATACATTTACCTTATTGGTTATGTAATCTTACCTTTTATTCTAATTGCCAAAATTCCTTTTGTTGGAAATAATTTCAGACCAAAAATTATCATTAGTATTTTTATCCTTATTTGGACCAACGATACTTTTGCTTACATCGTAGGAAAATCAATTGGAAAACATAAATTATTAGAGAAAATATCACCTAAAAAAACCATTGAAGGCTTTTTTGGAGGAATGGTTTTCTCGGTTTTAGCAGGATTTTTAATATCAAAATACTATTTCGACCCCAATCCGAAATACTTTAATACTTCGGTTTTAATTTGGACCGTTAGTGCCATTATCATTAGTGTTTTTAGTACTTTGGGAGATTTAATTGAATCAAAATTCAAACGTATTGCTGGTGTTAAAGACAGCGGAAAAATTATGCCAGGACATGGAGGTATTCTAGATCGCTTAGATAGTATTATATTTGTAGCTCCATTTGTATTTTTATTTTATCAAATTTTAGATTATGTTTCATAAAGAAGGTGCCAAGATTATTCTTATCTCTACTACTCTATTTGTAGTTTTACTATTAGTTTCTCCAATGGTTATATCAAATCCTTGGATTTTAAAATCAGTACAAATACTAATGCTATTGCTTTTAGTGACCGTATTGCAATTTTTTAGAAATCCGAAAAGACCATTAGAAGTAAACGATTACAATATCATTGCACCAGTAGATGGAAAAGTCGTAGTAATTGAAGAAGTCTTTGAACCTGAATATTTCAAAGACCAACGTTTACAAGTTTCTATCTTTATGTCGCCAATAAATGTACACGTAACTCGTTATGCTACAAGTGGAAAAGTAAGATACAGTAAATATCATCCTGGTAAATATCTTGTAGCTTGGCATCCAAAAGCCAGTACGGAAAACGAAAGAACAACAGTTGTAATTGAAAATAGAATTTTTGGTGAAATCATGTACCGACAAATTGCTGGTGCTTTGGCAAAAAGAATTGTAAATTATGCTGAAGAAGGAATGCAAGTAAGACAAGGTGATGATGCTGGATTTATCAAATTTGGTTCAAGAGTTGATATTTATTTACCAATTGGAACCAATGTAAACGTAAAAATTGGACAAAAAGCAGTCGGAAATCAAACTATAGTTGCTAGCAAATAAATGCAAGAAGATTTAGAAAAACGATTTGAAAATGCCGTAGCCTTGGCAAATACCATAACACAAGCCGAACTACCACAAGATGTTCAGTTGCGTTTGTATGCATTATATAAACAATCAACCCACGGAACAATTACCAATCGCGTTTATCCTGTATATGACTTAAGAAATGCGTTTAAAATGAACGCTTGGATGCAAATAAGCCATCTTACTCAAGATGAATGCAAGGAATTGTATATTGAAGCCATAAATGATTTAGTTAAAAAAAGATAACCAATGAAAAAAGTAATTTTAATTGTATTAAGTTCGATTTTTTTCCTTTCTATTGGTTCTTGCAAAAGGAAAAAATATACCGAAGTAGTTGAAGTGCCTCTTCCGTCTAAAGAAGAAAAAATGACTATTGGTTTACCAGAAGATGTTAAAGCTGATGCTGGTGCTTTTGAATTGCTTAAACTTCCCTATAACTATGATGCCTTAGCGCCAAATATTGATGCTATGACTATGGAAGTACATTACTCTAAACATTATCTAACATACACCAACAACTTAAATAAAACTTTGGCTGGAACCGAGTTAGAAAGTCTTCCAATCGAAGAGATTTTCAAAAAATTAGATTTAAATAATGCCGATTTACGAAACAATTTAGGTGGTTACTACAACCATACTTTGTATTTTGATATTATGGCACCAAAAGCTGGCGGAAAACCTTCTGATACTTTGGCAAGTGCTATTGATAAAGATTTTGGTTCTTTTGATAATTTTAAAATTCAGTTTGAAGATGCAGCTACTAAGCAATTTGGTTCAGGTTGGGCTTGGTTGATAGTTGATAAAGCAGGAAAATTACAAGTTACTAGTACGCCAAATCAAGACAATCCTTTAATGCCAAGATCAGTTGTTGCAGGAACTCCAATCTTAGCTATCGACGTTTGGGAACATGCTTACTATTTGAATTATCAAAACAAAAGAAAGAAATACATTGAAGCTTTTTTTAATGTCATCAATTGGAAAAAAGTTGGCGAAAAATATGAAGAAGCCATTAAAAAATAAATTAAAATCCCAAGTCAACATCTTGGGATTTTTTTTGTTTTATAACAGAATTATAAGTCTAATTCATAATAAGTATTGGTATTAAACATCGAAAAAAAAATACCCAAATGATATTCATTTTTAATAGCGCTTTTTTTGATTTTCATCGCTTAGTTGTAGAAGGGTTAAATTTATTATTTTATATTTACCCTCTAAAACCTAAAATTTTATGAAACATTTGTACTTTAAACTACTTACTATATTCTTTTTTGCGACTGCCAATGCTCAAATCGTGACTATTCCAGATGCCAATTTTAAAGCAAAACTGATTGCAGTTGGAGTTGATACTAATGCTGATGGACAAATACAATTAACTGAAGCCTTAGCGGTTACCAATCTCAATGTGAGTTCAGCTTCTATTTTAGATATGACAGGTATTGAAGCTTTTACAAATCTTGTTACTTTATTTTGCAATAACAACCAACTTACTACCTTAAATGTCCAAGGATTGACAAATCTTCAATATTTACAATGCAGTGCCAACCAACTTACTACCTTAAATGTACAAGGATTGACAAATCTTCAAGAGTTACATTGCTATTCTAACCAACTTCCTACCTTAAATGTACAAGGATTGACAAATCTTAATTGGTTAATATGTTCTAACAACCAACTTCCTACCTTAAATGTGCAAGGATTGACAAATCTTGAATATTTACTTTGTTCTAATAACCAACTTGCTACCTTAAATGTACAAGGATTGACAAATCTTCAAAGGTTAGAATGCTTTAACAACCAACTTCCTATCATAGATGTACAAGGATTGACAAATCTTCAATATTTATTTTGCTATAACAACCAACTTCCTACCTTAAATGTACAAGGATTGACAAATCTTCTATTTTTACATTGCTCTAACAACCAACTTCCTAATTTAGATATACAAGGATTGACAAATCTTATTAATTTAAATTGTTCATACAACCAACTTCCTACCTTAAATGTACAAGGATTGACAAATCTTAAATTTTTACATTGCCAAAACAACCAACTTCCTACCTTAAATGTACAAGGATTGACAAATCTTCAAAAGTTATATTGCAATAACAACCAACTTCCTACCTTAAATGTACTAGGATTGACAAATCTTCAAGAGTTATATTGCAGTGGCAACCAACTTACAAGTTTATTTATAAAAAATGGACGTAATGAAACTATTGATTTTTCTGGAAACCCTAATCTTGCTTACATTTGCGCAGATGATGGTCAGATTACAAGCGTGCAAACTTTAGCAACAGGATATGGTTATACCAATTGTAATGTTAATGGCTATTGTAGCTTTTCTCCTGGAGGTATCTTTTACACTATAAATGGCACCAATAAATATGACTCAAACAACAATGGTTGTGATGTTTTGGATATTTTTTTTCCAAATTTCAAGTTTACTATGAATGACGGCACAAACACAGGTGGTTTAATTGCAGATACAACAGGAAATTACACAATAGCAGTCCAAGCAGGAACTCACACTATTACTCCTGTTTTTGAAAACCCAACTTATTTTACTGTTGCTCCAGCTGCTGCAACAGTTACTTTTCCAACTGCTGCAAGTCCGTTTACTCAAAATTTTTGTGTATCTCCAAATGGTGTTCATCACGATCTAGAAGTGGTTGTTATTCCGCTTTTTCCTGCTCGTCCTGGGTTTGATGCTGCATATAAAATTAAATACAAAAACAAAGGCACTTCTACTGAAACAGCTACTTTGGTTTTTAATTACAACGATGCCGTTTTAGATTATGTTGCTGCAACTTTAGTTCCAACCACTCAAAATGTAGGTTCGATTTCTTGGAATATTGGCACAATGGCACCTTTTCAGAGTGGTGAATTTGTGATAACGTTAAATGTAAATTCTCCTATGGAAACTCCAGCCGTAAATAGTGGTGATATTTTGAGCTATTCTGCAACAATAAATGGTCTAAATACCGATGAAACGCCAATTGATAATACTGCTGTATTAAATCAAACGGTAGTGAACTCTTATGATCCTAATGATAAAACGTGTTTAGAAGGCAACACCATCAACCCAAGCATGATTGGAGATTATGTGCATTACAAAATTCGTTTTGAAAACACAGGTACTTTTCCTGCTCAAAATATTGTAGTAAAAGATATGATAGATATTTCAAAATTTGATATTTCAAGTTTGCAAATGATCGATGCTTCTCATAGTTGCACAACAAGAATAAGCGGCAACAAAGTAGAATTCATTTTTGAAAACATCAATCTTCCTTTTGATGATGCCAATAACGATGGTTATGTGGTTTTTAAAATTAGAACAAAATCAACTTTAGTTGTTGGAAACACTATTAGCAATCAAGCAAATATCTATTTTGATTACAATTTTCCAATTATAACCAACACAGCAACTTCAACTTTTCAAGCATTGAATAATGATGCTTTTGTTTTTGAAAACGAGTTTGTTTTATACCCAAATCCTGCTAAAAATTTGCTGCATATCGAAGTAAAAAACGAAATTGAAATGTCGTCCATTTCAATTTATAATATGTTGGGACAAGTGGTTTTAACAACAACCAATCCTTCAAATACAATTGAGGTATCAAATTTAAAAACTGGTAACTATTTTATAAAAGTAACCACCGATAAAGGAACTGCTACAAGCAAATTCATAAAAGAATAAACCATTTTATAGTATAATAAGCCTTTCAGAAATGAGAGGCTTTTTTGTTTTATGCCAAAATTATAAGACAAATTCATATTAAGTATTGGTATCAGTATTCCCTTAACTAAGTTTTAAATAAACCTATATTTTATTCTAAACCACTAGAGTAAAAAAATCAATTTTACTATCTTTGCTAGTATTAAAAAAATTACTTTATCAAATTATATATGTATCTAAATACTTCAAAACTAAATTATTTTGCTAAGCTCTTTTTTCTTCTGCTTTCTTTGAACGTTGTTGGACAAGAGAAAAACCTTAAAAACATTCAAAAACTAACTAATGGAGGTGACAATGCCGAAGCCTATTTTAGTCCAAACAGTTCGCTTTTGACTTTACAAGTTTCTAATCCGAAAGCTAATATTCTTTGCGATCAGATTTATATGTATGATTTACAAAGCAAAAGTTATTCTTCAGAAAATTTAAAACTGATTTCAACTGGAAAAGGAAGAACCACTTGCTCTTACTTCATGCCAGATGGAAAGCACATCATTTATGCTTCTACGCATGCTTCAAGTGAAGCTTGTCCTGCGCCACCAAAACCAAAAGACGGAAAATACCTTTGGGCAGTTTATCCAGAATTTGATATTTATATTGCCGATTTGAATGGTAACATTGTCAAACAATTAACCAATACTCCAGGATATGATGCTGAAGCTGTAGTTTCTCCGGATGGAAAGAAAATTGCCTTCACTTCTACTCGCTCTGGTGATTTGGAATTGTGGACAATGGACATTGACGGAAGTAATTTGAAACAAGTTACTAATGGTTTAGGTTATGATGGTGGAAGTTTCTTTTCGCACGATAGTAAAAAATTAGTTTTCCGTTCGTCTCGACCAAAAACTGAAAAAGACATTAAAGAATACAAAGATTTATTGGCAGAAAATGTAGTAGCTCCAACTGAAATGGAAATCTACACATGTAATGTTGATGGAACTGATGTTAAACAAGTAACTCACTTAGGAAAAGCCAATTGGGCACCATTTTTTAGTCCAAACGATAAAAAAATCATCTTTTCTTCTAATCATCATTCCACTCGTGGATACGATTTTCAGTTGTACATGATTGATGTTGATGGAACTAATTTGAAACAAATAACATGGGAAAGTGAATTTAACGCGTTTCCAATGTTTTCTCCAGACGGAAAGAAATTGGTTTGGTCTAGTAATCGTCAACAAACTGCAGCTCGTGAAACCAATGTTTTTATTGCGGATTGGGTTGATAGTGACGAAACTGAAAATGTAAAACCAGAACTTCTTAACAAACATATATCTTATTTAGCTTCTGATGAGTTGAAAGGTCGTTTAACAGGTTCTGTAGGTGAACAAAAGGCTGCTGATTATATTTCAGCACAATTCAAAGCTTTAGGTTTAAAACCATATGCTGGAAAAACGTATTTACAAAAATTCGATTACAAAGTTCGATTGAGTCCAAACGATTCTATTACCGATAAGAGCGAAACTAATAATGGTAGAAACGTTATTGCTTATTTAGACAATAAAGCAGCTAAAACTATCGTAATTGGCGCGCATTATGACCATTTGGGATTGAACGAGCACAACAATTCAACCAAACCAAATTCTAAAGGAGAAATTCACAATGGCGCTGATGATAATGCTTCTGGAGTTTCTGGTGTTTTAGAATTGGCTCGTATGTTGACCAAAAATAAAACTACTGAAAAAGCCAACTATATTTTTGCTTTATTTTCTGGTGAAGAAGATGGTTTGATTGGTTCTAAACACATGGCGGAAACATTGAAAACATTGTATCCAAATGTGGTTGCTATGATTAACATGGACATGATTGGCCGTTTGAGCGACAAAAAAGAAATGATTGTTGGTGGTGTTGGAACTTCTCCAGAATTCAAAAAATTGGTAGAGAAAAACAAACCAGCTGGTTTTAATGTAACTACAGAAGACAGTGGCATCGGACCAACCGATCATACTTCGTTTTATTTGAAAGATATTTCGGTTTTAAATTTCTTTACAGGAACGCATGGCGATTACCACAAACCAAGTGATGATACTGATAAAATTAATTTCAATGGTGTAAAAAACATTGTAGAGTTTGTTTTTAGAATCGCTAATGATGTGGCTGATTTAGATAAAGTAGAATTTACTAAAACTAAAGCCAATGCCGGAAAAACAAGACCAAAATACAAAGTAACAATGGGAATCATGCCTGATTACTCAGAGCATCCTGATGGTTTACATGTTGATGGTGTAACAGAAAATAGACCTGCACAAGTTGCTGGAATTAAAGAAGGCGATGTTATTACAAAAATTGGAACAACAACAATTAAAGACGTTTATAACTATATGGAAGCTTTAGGCAAAATCAACCCAGGTGACGAACTAGAGGTTACTTATGTTAGAGACGGCGAAACTAAAGTTACCAAAGTGAAATTTGAATAAACCCTACTATAAAAACTATTTCATCCTCAATTGTTAATTCGATTGAGGATTTTTTTATATTTGAAAAACTAATCTTATGAAAAAGACATTTTTACTTCCTTTATTATTTTTTCAAATAATTGGTTTTTCTCAAATTATTAATATACCAGACATAAATTTTAAGACTAAGTTATTATCGGCAAATGTAAACAATCAAACTGCTGGTTATACAGTGATTGACTTAAATAATAATGATGAAATAGAACAAAGTGAAGCTTTACAGGTAACTTATTTATTTTTAGCAGTATCAAATATTTCTGATTTAACAGGTATAGAATATTTTACTAATGTTCAATATCTTTTCATTAATACTAATTTATTGTCATCAATTAATTTATCAACATTAAATCAATTAATTTTTTTAAGATGTGATTCCAATAATTTAAGTACATTAAATTTAAATGGATTAAATAACATTGAACAACTACAGATTAATAATAACAACTTTACTTCTATTGATTTTTCTGTTTTACCTAATTTAAAATTAGTAAAATGTGATCACAACCTATTTACTTCATTAGATTTTAGTAATAATCTGTTATTTAATGAATTGATTTGTAATAATAATATTAACCTTAATTCAATCAATATTAAAAATGGTTCAATGCAACTAATTGGATTAGCATCTCCATGGCAGGATTGTTGGAATAATGGAAATCCAAATTTAACAAACATTTGCGCAGATACTAACGAGGTTGCACCATTACAAACATTTTTGGCTACTTGTAATGGGATACAGCCAGTAGTTACAAGCAATTGTGGTTTGAGTAGTGAAGAGTTTGCAGCTAATAAAGTAGTTTTATATCCTAATCCAACAAGCTCTATAATCACCATTAATAGTAATGAAATCATCAAAAGTATTGAGTTATATGATAGTTTGAGTAGGCTTTTAGTTTCTAAAATTGTAGAAAGTAATCAATCATCGTTAGATCTTTCTAATTATAGTAATAGTATTTATTTTGTAAAAATTATCACCGATAATGGTGAGAAAATAGAAAAAGTTCTAAAACAATAAAATCATAAAAAAAGTCCTGATTTCTCAGGACTTTTCTATTATTTTAAACCAGCAATACTTTGTTCTATTGTGGCTATTTTAGCTAAAGCATCGGCTTCTTTTTTGCGTTCCATTTCTAATACTTTTTCTGGTGCGCCGTTTACAAACTTCTCGTTAGATAACTTAGATTGTACCGATTTTAAGAATCCTTTGGTGTAGTTTAACTCTTCGGTTAATTTAGCTACTTCGGCTTCAACATCAATATTTCCGGTGATTGGAATAAAGTATTCGTTAGATTTTACTCTGTAAGACAATGCACCATCTACTTTATCGGATACGTACTCTAAAGCAACTACATTTCCTAATTTCATGATAACGGCATCAAAATAAGTTGAAGCATTTTCGTTATTCACTACTTTCAAATCGATAGCATCTTTAAACGGAATGTTCTTATCTTTTCTAATGGTTCTAATTCCTGAGATTACTTCCATAGCAAAATCGAAATCGGCAATAAGCTTTTCGTCATACGCTTTTGCCTTTGGCCATTCTGAAACAATTAAGGCTTGTTCTGGAGTTCTATCAGCAATATGTTGCCAAATTTCTTCCGTTAAAAACGGCATGAATGGATGCAATAACTTCAAGTTGTTTTCCAACATTTCTATTGCTTTGTCAAACGTTGCTTTGTCAACTGGCTGTTGGTAAGCAGGTTTTATCATTTCTAAAAACCACGAACAGAAATCGTCCCAAACCAATTTGTAAATACCCATCAAAGCATCAGAAATTCTGTATTTATCAAAGTTTTCTTCGATTTCGGTTAAGGTTCTTTGCAACTTAGTTTCATACCATTCGATAGCTACTTTAGAAGATTCTGGTTGCGGAATTGCATCAGAAACTTCCCAGCCTTTTATCAATTTGAAGGCATTCCATATTTTGTTAGAAAATGCTTTTCCTTGGCTGCACAATTCTTCATCAAACATGATATCGTTTCCTGCAGAAGCACTTAAAAGCAATCCAACACGAACACCATCGGCACCGAATTTCTCGATTAATTCTAATGGTTCAGGTGAATTTCCTAATGATTTTGACATCTTACGACGTTGTTTATCACGAACTAAACCTGTTAAATATACATTGGTGAATGGTTTTTCACCAGCATATTCGTAACCGGCAATAATCATTCTCGCAACCCAGAAAAACAAAATATCTGGACCAGTTACTAAATCATTTGTTGGATAATAGTATTTGTAATCTTCATTTTCAGGATCAAGTATTCCACCAAAAACTGCCATTGGCCACAACCATGAAGAAAACCAAGTATCTAGTGCATCGGCATCTTGTTTTAAGTCGTTTATGGTTAATTGTTTATTGTTTGTCGCTTCTTGTGCCAAAACTAGAGCTTCTTCTATATTTTTAGCAACTACGAAGTCTTCTTTTCCGTCTCCATAGAAATAAGCTGGAATTTGTTGACCCCACCAAAGTTGACGAGAAATATTCCAATCGCGAATGTTTTCTAACCAATGTTTGTAGGTATTATTGAAACGTGATGGATATAATTTTACTTCTTCGGTTTCAAGAACAGCTTTAATGGCAGGTTTTACCAATTCTTCCATGCTTAAAAACCATTGGTCTGACAAACGTGGTTCGATTACCGCTTTGGTTCTTTCTGAAGTTCCTACTTTATTTAAATGCGTTTCGGTTTTAGCTAAAGCACCAATTGTTTCAAGCTCTTTTGCAATTTCTTCACGAACTACAAAACGATCTTTTCCTTGATAATGCAATCCGAATGAATTTAGAGAAGCATCGTCATTAAAAATATCAATGATTTCTAAATTGTGCTTTTCACCTAAAGTTTTATCATTCATATCGTGCGCTGGAGTCACTTTTAGACAACCAGTTCCGAATTCGATATCTACATATTCATCCTCAATAATAGGAATAACTCTTCCTGAAATTGGGATAATTGCTTTTTTACCTTTCAAATGAGTAAAACGTTCGTCGTTTGGATTGATACAAATAGCTGTATCGCCAAAAATAGTTTCAGGACGCGTTGTTGCAACAATAAGGAAATCTTCTGAACCTTCAATTTTATATTTTAAGAAGTATAATTTTCCCTGACGTTCTTCAAAGATTACTTCTTCATCAGACAAAGTCGTTTTTGCTTCTGGATCCCAATTTACCATTCGATAACCGCGATAAATCAATCCTTTGTTGTATAAATCTACAAATGAATGAATTACAGACGCCGACATATCTTCGTCCATAGTGAATTTGGTTCTGCTCCAATCGCAAGAGCAACCTAATTGCTTTAGTTGTTCTAAAATGGTTCCGCCATATTTGTTGGTCCAATCCCAAGCGTGCTTTAGGAATTCTTCACGCGTTAAATCGTTTTTGTTGATTCCTTCACTTTTTAGTTTGGCAACAACTTTTGCTTCAGTTGCAATAGAGGCATGGTCAGTTCCTGGAACCCAACAAGCATTGAAACCTTTAAGACGCGCACGACGAATCAATACATCTTGAATAGTATTGTTCAACATGTGTCCCATGTGCAAAACTCCAGTCACGTTTGGTGGTGGAATAACAATGGTGTAAGGTGTTCTATGGTCTGGTTTGGATGTGAAATAGTCGTTTTTCATCCAATAGTCATACCATTTTTGTTCTACTTCTTTGGCGTTGAATTGTGCAGGAATCATATAATTTTAGATTTCAGATTTTAGATTTCAGATTTATACTGAAAGTGTTTTATAAAATTAACAAAAGTACAATACAAAAACTTTTTAGCCCTGATTGGAAAAGTTACCATGTAACTCGGAAAGCAGGAATATGGATTGCTGATAAATCCCTAGCCATTCGCTCCTTAAAATCTTTGGTATGTTTTTTGTAATTATTACTGCAAAAGTAAGTAATAAGTACTTTTATAAAAAATTAAGAATTAAAATTTTGCTTATAAATTTAAAGTCGTAATTTTACTAATCCAATGAAACCAAAAATTAACGTAATGAAAAAAATATTATTTATCGCTTTTGTAGTTCTAAACAGTGTAGCTTTTGCTCAAACTGGACCAAAGATTGTTTTTAAAGATAAAGACAATACTATTGACTACGGAACTGTTACCAAAGATACTGACGATGGTTTGAGAAAGTTTGAATTCACCAATACTGGAGATGCTCCTTTGGTGATTACTAATGCCAAATCTACTTGTGGATGTACGGTTGCTGATTATCCAAAAACTCCTATTCAACCTGGTAAAACTGGTATAATTGAGGTGAAATACAATATGAATCCAGGTCCAATAAGAAAAACTATTACAGTTGAAACTAATGCTGTAAATGTTGAAAGTGGAATGGTAGCCTTAAAAATAAAAGGTGAAGTGATTGTAAAGAAAGAAGTCAATCCGCTAGAGAAAAAGCAAAGTTTGATGGAAAAATCATAAATTTAAGACGTTCGCAAACCGCGGACGTTTTTTTTATAATATATTTTTCAATTGGAATCTGAATTTCATGATTTTGCCTTTTCTATCAATTTCAAATTCAATGGATTTACCTTCTTCTGATTTGAGGAGTTCGTTTATTTTTTCTAAAGTAAAATTGTACCCATTTTGATTGTTGATTGTTACAATAATATCTTCTTTTTTCAATCCAGCTATTGCAGCTGGCGAATCTTTTCTTACGTTAGCTATAACGTAAATTGGTTTTAACTCAAACCTGTATTTAAGATTGTTTTCTAATTTGTTGCCATTAGCATCAAATAAATTATTGTTTACAACTGTGTTACTTTTATATGTTTCTGTGATCCATTGTAAGCCTTGATGCTGTACTTCTACTCCAGACATATTGAAACTAAAGGATTCTTTGTAATTACTGTTTTTCTTTAAGTAAATTAAATTATTATTGTAATCGTAAATTGTAGAAAATCTTCTCATAACTTCTGAACCTACAGAACCCAATCTACCTTCAATTTTGTCAATATCTGAAGTTGCAATTGTATCTGGAAAAGCTGCAATTGGATCTTTAAAATTATAATTTCCAATAGAAATTGAAGGAATTCTTCCTCTCTTCCCAAAAACATCACCACTGAATCCTCTACCTAAAAAATCATCAATATTTTTTATTGGTATTTCAATACCTTTGTCTTTATGTTTAAAAAACCAAAAGGCATCTGTATTTCCGGTATCAATTAAAAGTTTTGCATTAAGAGGTTGTTTTTTAGTATTAAAAAAGGCATTAACATTCAAATATGGTTTTCCTTGAACTAACTGTATTGGATAACTATAATAGTTTTTAATAGCTGATATTAATTGTTTTTCATTTTTGTTGTAAATAACAATACGCTTAGAAATATAGTCGATTTTTACACAATTATTTTGAAACAACTTACTACCAATGATTCCATTTACTGGGACACCAACTTGAGAGGAAATGTTAATATTTTGATCTAAAACAAGATAAATATTATGATTGTTATCAATGTAGTTTTTGATTTCTAATTTATTATTATCAGATTTATAGGCGTCAAAAGCATCGTTACTCCCAAATCCTCTTATTCGTATTTTTTCTATTTTTGAAAAATTTACACCATTAGTATCATCAATGCTAAACAAGATTGTTTCTTCGACTCCAGTATCAACCATAAAGTTTAAGGAAACACCATTAACTTGTATTGGAATAATTATTAAATTGTTTATAAACTTGAATGGAATTGAAATTTTTTTCTTGTTAGTCTGAAACTGAAAACCATTTTGAGACCAACTATTGGAACTAAATAAAAAAATGAGAATGGCGATTATCTTAAACTTCATCAAAAATATTTTTCATAAATTTAATAAAATATTGTTGTTGAAAAATCATTTTTAACAATAAATACAATAAAAAATTGCAAATTTGCACAACTAAATTTTCAATCATGCCAAAAGTTTCGAACAAAGGAAAACAAATGCCCGAATCGCCAATAAGAAAATTGGTGCCTTATGCAGATATTGCAAAGAAAAAAGGTAATAAAGTATATCATTTAAATATTGGTCAACCTGATATTAAAACACCTGAAGTTGCATTAAATGCAGTTAAAAATGCAGATATAAGCGTTCTAGAATACAGTCATTCTGCAGGTTTTGAAAGTTACAGAACGAAGCTTTCACAATATTACAAATCTCACGGATTACCAATTGACGTTCAAGACATCATCATTACTACAGGTGGTTCTGAAGCATTATTATTTGCTATGGGAAGCACAATGGATGTTGATGATGAAATTATTATTCCTGAACCTTTTTACGCAAATTATAACGGATTTTCAACTGCATCTGGGGTAAAAGTGGTTCCGGTTATTTCAACTATTGACGATGGATTTGCCTTACCTCCTATTGCTGCTTTTGAGAAATTGATTACATCAAAAACTAAAGCAATTCTTATTTGTAATCCAGGTAACCCAACAGGTTATTTATATTCTAAAGAAGAAATACAACAATTAGCAGAAATTGTAAAAAAACATGACTTATTTTTAATTGCAGATGAAGTTTATCGTGAGTTTATCTATGATGAAAATGATAAACACTATTCTGTTATGAATGTTCCTGGAATTGAAGAAAATGCTATTATGATTGATTCTGTTTCAAAACGTTATAGTATGTGTGGAGCAAGAATTGGTTGCATTGTTTCTAAAAATAAAGAATTGATGGCTACTGCTATGAAGTTTGCACAAGCTCGTTTGAGTCCTCCAACGTTTGCTCAAATTGCAAGTGAAGCTGCTTTAGAAACTCCGCAAAGTTATTTTACAGAAGTAATTGAAGAATATAAAGAAAGAAGAGATACACTTGTTTCTGAATTAAATAAAATTGAAGGTGTAAAAGTGGCTACTCCAAAAGGTGCTTTCTATTGTATTGCTCAATTACCTGTTAAAAATGCAGATGATTTTGCACAATGGTTATTAGAATCTTACGACAACAATGGAGAAACTGTTATGATTGCTCCTGCTGCCGGATTTTATTCAACTCCAAATGTAGGCCTAAATGAAGTAAGAATCGCTTATGTTTTAAAGAAAGAAGACTTAGTTCGTTCTGTACAAATTTTAAAAGAGGCATTAAGAGTTTACAACGCTTAATAAATTATCATAATATTATAAAAAAAATACTCCTCAATAATAAGGAGTATTTTTTTTGCTTTACATATACATATTTATCGTTTCAGTGCAAAATGCGCTTTGAATTCTTTCATCGCACCAGCTTCAGGATATTTGACTGTAAACCAGTAATCCGTTGATGGCATTAGGTTTCCGTTGTAGGTACCATCCCATCCTTTGCTTGATGGACTGATTTGTTTAATAAGTTTACCAAATCTATCAAAGATATTAATTTGTAAACTTGGATAATCTTCCAAACCAACAATATTCCAAGTATCGTTAATTCCGTCACCATTTGGTGTAAAATAGTGAGGGTAATCGATGATTTGTACACCACTTAATTGGAATGGATCACAGCTACTTGCTACGCCACCTTTGTCATCCCATACGGTTATAGTGTGAACTCCAAGTGGTACATTCTCAAACACATTACTAGTTTGTCTCGGACCTCCATCAAGGCTGTATAAGTAACTTCCATATCCTGTTACAGTTACTGTAATGGTTTGCATATCAGAGAAAGCGTTGCTTA